>JACCDN010276745.1_pt1 | contig 54437 bp, 37 predicted proteins | sample 7441691 | NCBI WGS metagenome assembly JACCDN01 (sample SAMN15323439, study PRJNA562643) | freshwater metagenome | isolation source: river surface water | place: USA:Blue River Watershed | collected 2017-08-16 | reverse complement strand
TGCCCTCATTCATGAAGGCCGGAGCCGCGGTATAATCCTTAATCTCCGCCTGCGTCGCGGCGCAAGCGCGCGCAACGGCCGTCTCGGCATTCTCGATGATCAGCTCCTCCCCAAAAGCATTGATAAAATGCTTCGTTCGTCCCGAAATCTTGATCCGGAAAGGACTCAAAGAAGTAAACTTCACGGTATCCCCAATCTTATAACGCCACAATCCCGCGTTCGTCGAAATGACCATCGCATAATTCACGCCTACCTCGACCTGGTCTAAGGCGACAATACTGTTTGCCTCCTGACCTTCGTCACTCACCGGAATGAACTCATAAAAAATACCGTAATCGAGCATGAGAAGCATCTCATCGGGTTTGGATAGATCATCCTGAATCCCGAAAAATCCTTCCGACGCATTGTATATCTCCAGAAATCCGACTTGTGACGACGGAAAAATCTGGTTCTTAAACAACTCGCGATAAGGCCCAAAAGCCACCGCCCCGTGAATCATAAACTCAAAATTCTCCCACACCTCCAAAATCGACTTCTTCCCCGTAATCTCTAAAATCTTCTCAATCAACACGAGCGTCCAAGTAGGCACGCCCAAAATACTGGTCACATTCTCCTTCGACGTCTCCAGCGCCATCTTCTCGATCTTCTGATCCCAGTCCCCCATCAGCGCCACATCCAGCGAAGGTGTTCTGATCATCTGTGCCCAAATAGGCAAATTCTTCATCACCACCGCCGATACATCACCCATCAGCATCCGAGAATTCACTGGGCTTTCTGATAAACTTCCCCCGATAGACAGGCCTTTGCCCTCAAAAACCTTCGTATCTGGTTTATTGTGCGCAAGTAATGTAATCATGTCTTTTCCGCCCATCATGTGGCATTCTTCAAGTGATTCCTTGGAGACTGGAATGAATTTACTTCGCGCATTTGTGGTCCCAGACGACTTCGAAAACCAGTTAATGGGTGTGTCCCACAGGATATTCTGTTCCCCTTGCATCATCCGATCGATGTAGGGAAAAATCTCCTCATACGTCGAAATAGGAACTTGCTTCTTAAATTTCTCGTAATCAAAAATGTCTTTATACCCGTGCTGAGAACCCCATTCGGTCGAACGACCATGGGATAAAAGACCTTGCAACATCTGCTCTTGTAGTTCTAATGGACTATCGTACATCGCTTCAATCCGCGGCATCCGCCGCTTCATGAACCACAACAAAGTCTCATTAAACAATGACATGTTTAGGGTTTAAGGAATTGAGGTGCTCGATTAGGGTAATCAGTAATGATTCCGTCTACCTTCCAATCCGTGAATTTTTGCATTTCTGCGGTCGTATTGATTGTCCACGGTATCACTTGCATGTGGCGGGCATGGCAAAAATCAATTTGCTCTTTCGTTAAATACTTGTGAGACGGGGAGAAAATCTCTGGCACGAAACCGAGGTCAGCTAGCATCTGCTCCGGTGACTCTTTTTCTACTAAGGCAGAAATGCGCCCCTGGTTAATTGCGGTTTTCCAGTATTTCAAGACTGCGAAATCGAAGCTTTGTAATATCAAGGTAGACGGGGAAATGCCGGCGGAAATCACTGCCCATACCTTATCCGCGAACTCTTTCACGGTGGCTGGCTGGGAGATCCCGTATTCAGCTGGCTCTGATTTGATTTCGATATTGTAATGGATGGTACTACCCGTTTTACGCGCAAAGGCTTCGCCTAAGGATAACACTTCTGAAAGTAAAGGTTTATAGGTAGATACATGAACTTGTTCAGGAAAAAGTCGATTTCCACGAGCCCCTACGTCGAAGGATTTAATTTCGCTATAGGTTTTTTGGTATAAATTAATCGATGCATCTAGAACTGGCGAACCATCCGGAAAAGACGCATACAAGGGATTCATATAGGGTTCATGCGAGACCACGACCTTTCCGTCAGCAGACAGGCAAACGTCCATTTCGAGTACGGTCACTCCCATCTCTAAGGCATGTTGAAAAGCGGGTAACGAGTTCTCAGGATACAAGCCCCTGCAACCACGATGTCCTTGAATAAAAGGCGATTGCCCCATAGAAATCAGATTAACAAACAATAATAAGAAAAGAAGTTTCCTCATGGTCTTTTAGTAGCGGCTTTTTTCGCGCGATCCTCAATAATTTCATTCACACGAGTATATAATTTGATAAAAGCAGCTGGATCTTTTACGTAAGATTCCAAACTTTTTGAAACCATCGCAGAATCTAGACCCCGTTTCTTAAGCATTTTCTTCGACATCTCATGAAAAAGCACAACAGCTGTATCCGTACTGCCTACATTCATGTTTTGGACAATCGCTTCATCGATGTGAATGTCTGCCAAAATCTGTGCCATCTTCTCCTGTTCTAATCGGTCACTCGAGGTTTTCTCCGAACAACCAAACATAGCCACGAAAAGCAATAAATAGAACTTTTTCATCTTGTAAATATACCCGTAAATTAGAAAGCTTTTAGCTCATTTCATTCAGATTGCCTAAAATTTAGGTAATTTAGTCTCGTGGATATGGACATTAAAGCCTTCCTGACCCATGTTGTTCAGCTGGAAATTCGCATAAGAAAAGCGATTAACACGCAAATGCATGGAAATTTCTCCTCCGTCTTTAAGGGATCGGGCTTAGAATTTAGTGACCTACGTCAATACCATTACGGAGACGATGTTCGACACATTGACTGGAATACCTCTTCTAAGGGTCACGGAACATTTGTAAAACTCTTCAAAGAAGAAAAAGAACAAACCGTTTTCTTCCTCATCGACGTCAGTGCCTCCGGAACAGTAGGTAGACGTGGAAATAGCAAAATCAAGACTTTAAAAGAAGTGGCTGGGGTGTTAGCCTTTGCTGCAATTCAAGAAGCGAGCCACCTCGGCTTCGTCTGCTTTAGTGATAAAAATGAAAAATATATGCCACCAGCCATGGGAAAAAAGCATGGCTATAAGGTGATTTCAGAGCTTTTTAGAGTGGAAGCGGAAAATTCAGCGACTGATTTAAAGGCGGGTTTAACCTTCGCATTACAGACCTTAAAACGTAAAAGTCTGTTATTTGTCCTGTCTGATTTTATTGACGAAGGATATGAAGATCTTTTGCGAGCTGCAGCTTTGAAGCACGATTTAGTGGTCTTGCATACGCTTGATCAACAAGAAATTCAATTGCCTTCCATGGGGATTATTCCCATCTATGATCCGGAACGTAAGCGGACAACTTGGGTAAATACCTCTACACGTGGTTTCAAAAATTTACTCCAGCAGCAGGTCAAAAACCGTGGCGTAGAACTAAAAGAAATGTGCAAGAAATGGCATGCAGATTACGTTGAATTGCGTTCGGGCGAGGATTTCGTTCCGGCATTAGTCAAACTTTTTAATGCCCGACGCTAATGCAACAGACGCCGTTTATCATTAAGGGAAAGTTTCAGGAGGATTCGGTGGTGATCGGACAGCCGATTCACTATTCTTTGTATGTGCGTCATCCGAAAGGACAAGAAGTATTTTTTCCGAATGCGAACCAGAATTTTGGCGCATTTGAGACGGTCAAACGCGAGTTTTTTTCCACTAAAACGACAGCTTCTGGGTCTTTAGATTCAGCCGTTTATACATTGCGTTTGTTTAATTTGGCCCCAGTCCAAAAATTGCAAATACCCATTTACCTTTTGCAAGAACCCGATTGTACCCTTATTTATCCCGTGGTAGATAGTGTACATCTGAAGCGCTTATTGCCGCATCCGGAACAGATTGATTTAGATTCTTTGTACCAAAGCATCCCCATCCAGCCCCTGAGCCCTAAAACAGAACTTAAAAACGTTTTTGCGGCGGGAATTAGTTTACTGATCTTGGCGGGATTGATCTACTGGCTTTTTGGGAAAGCCATCACTAAACTCTTCAAACGCTACTTATTGTGGAGACGACACCGGGAATTTAGACGGACATTTCAGCGTTATACAAGACAAGTCGCTGGCACTCCTGTAGGTTTAAACAATTTAGAGAAAGCATTCTCAGCCTGGAAAAAATATATTGAGGAATTAACGAAATTACCTTTTACCACCTTTACTTCGAAAGAAATGCTAGATAATCTAGCGGACGAAGCGATGGAAAAGGTGTTAAATGAGATGGATTCGGCGATTTATGGTGGAAACTTCTCTACTAATACAACGGAATCCGTTCAATATCTAGAGGCGTTAGCGACAAATTTATACGAAGTAGAACAAGAGAAGATCCAGGACAATGAAATTTAATCCGCTCTATTCTTGGCATCAAATTCAGGCATTCTTTACTTTCGAGTGGGAGAATAGCCTGTTTTTATATGGCTTAATTTGGCCGTTTATTGTCTATTTCATCAAGTATTTACGTCAGCGAGGAAACAAGCCACGCCTGGAATTATCCCTTTCTGTTCCCTTACAGCAAAACCGGATTTCGCTCTTTTTGAGTTATGTTCCCATGCTCATACAGATCCTATGCATCTCTTCCGTTATCATCGTGGCTGCAGGTCCATACCGCGTAATCAAGCACCAGAAAAAGCAAGTCGAAGGTATTGATATCGCCTTAGCTTTGGACATCTCCTCTTCCATGCAGACGCGAGATATTAGCCCTAGTCGCTTAGAAACAGCTAAAAAGATGGGCAAGGAATTCATCCGCCAACGGAGTCATGATCCCATTTCATTAATTGCCTTCGCGGGTGCTCCTTATTTAGCGAGCCCTATTACCACGGATACGGCCTTTTTATTGCATCAATTACAGCAGTTACAAACGAATCAAATCGTAGAAGAAGGAACGGCTTTGGGCGATGCATTAGGCATGTGTATTAACCAAATCCGCGACTCCGAAAACCCCAAGAAAATCAGTATCCTGATTTCTGATGGAAACAATACAGCCGGGAATCTAGACCCGGTTACGTCCGCGGAACTAGCTAAGAATTTTAACATTAAAGTCTATACTATTGCTGTGGGCAACCTTCAGCCGAGTGTAGACCCCGTAGATGAAAGTACCTTGCGCGAGATTGCGAGTTTAACAAAAGGGAAATTCTTTCGAGCGACAAATGGCCAGACTTTGCAACAGATTTTCCAAGAAATTGATAAAATGGAGGCCTCGGTGGTCAAAACGGTTACCTGGGAAGAACACATCTCCCTCTCGTACTTATTTGCTGAAATTGCACTCGTCCTGTTTTTCATCGGATTGTGGGTACGTTTCAGTTGGATAGGCAACTCTTTAGAAGATTAATATGGTTTTATTTCCGCACGCGAAGATTAATATTGGCTTATACATCACGAAGAAGCGCAAGGATGGATTTCACGATTTAGAGACGTGTTTCTTTCCCGTGCCCTGGACAGATGTGTTAGAGATTACGCCCGCAGATGAATTCAGTTTTAGTTCCTCCGGGCTCGAGATTTCTGGTGCCATCGAAAATAACCTGTGTTACCGGGCTTACGAATTATTGCGCAAGGACCATGCCTTCCCTCCGATTCATATCCATTTGCATAAAATCATCCCGATGGGGGCTGGTTTAGGCGGTGGATCGTCTGATGCCGCTTTTACGCTACTGGGCTTGCGGGACTTGTTTCAGTTGCCTTTAACGAACGAAGATTTACAGCCATACGCAGCTAAATTAGGTAGTGACTGTGCGTTTTTCTTGTCGAATCAGGCGGCTTTTGGCAAGGGAAAAGGTGATCAACTTAGCCCGATCGATGCGAGCCTGAAAGGGAAATTTCTTGTGTTATTATATCCCGCGGTAGGTATTTCAACTGCTGAGGCCTATGCTGGGGTGACACCAGTTAAGGCTCCGGTGGATTTGCGTAAGGCCATTCTGAAGGGGGATTGGAAAGAAACGATTTCAAATGATTTTGAGAAGAGTATTTTCCCAAATTATCCACTCCTAGCCTCTTTAAAAGAGGAAATGTATTCCTTAGGAGCTAGCTATGCGGCGATGAGCGGATCGGGGTCGACGATTTTCGGGGTATTCGATAAAAAAATCGACCCACCTGCGGGATGGGCCGATTACACTGTTTGGAGCGGCTTAGTAGAGTAAATTAATCTTTCGCGAAGATCGCTTCTATGGCTGAAGCTCCTTTTGTCACTACTTTCCCAGCCGGTAATGCCTTCAATAATTTGATTCCTGCGTATTCTGGCGTCGAGCTCAGTATTTCGACCGGTACCTGCGCCATAACACCATTGCTCATTTCCACATAGATGAATCCCCCTTTTCCCACGCGGGCAAGGCCTGCTTGCGGAATGCTGGAGATTTTTTGGGATCCTACTTCGATCCGTGCGCTGACGAATTGTCCTACGGTAAAGTTCTTTTCGTCTGATTTGTTTTCGAAGTGTCCGTGAACGGAGGTGGTTCGTTCTGTTAAATCGACCTGTGGGGCGATAAGGAAGATTTTAGCGACGGCTTTCTGCCCCTCTGATTCGAATTCGATGGTTTGACCGATGTTTAATTTGGCCAAATCCTTCTCGAATACCTTTAATTCCACATGCTTATCTGCCATTCCTACGACCTTAATCAGTACGTCAGAAGGGGTCACGTATTTTCCGATCGCCAAAAACTGGTCTTGAATATACCCATCAATCGGCGAACGCAAGGTTAAAACAGAGCTAAGGTTTCCCTTTGCCAGCGATTTCAAGTCACAGCCTAACACCTCTAACTTTAGTCCCAAAGCCTTCACTTGCGCATTCACATTCCCTAAATCGGCTTCCGACTGTTGTAATTTCTTCTTCGATCCCACCTCTTCATTTGTCAAAACTTGTTGACGTGACTTCTCGGAACTCATAAAAGTCTGCGAAGACAAGGCCTGCAAATACTCTTGCTGCATTTGGATGAAATCAAGTGAAGTCAAGGTCGCCAAAGCCTGGCCTTTCGACACTTTTTTGCCTGGAAGCAACTCGTAGGTCATTTTTACATAACCCGCGATCGGGATAGAGATAGACGCTAAAGACACCGGGGGCACATCGACCACACCCGTACATTTCACTTCGGTAGCCATTTCACGCTCTTCCAATGTGCCAAATTCGATACCCGCGTTAGTCTTCTGCTCTGGAGTTAATTTAACTTCAGATACGGGCGTTTCCGTTTCGGAATCTTCTTTTTTCGAGCAAGCCGCTAAGCTGAATACAAGGCAAAGCGCTGCAAATTTGATTAACTTATTCATTTCCAATGATGGTTTGACGGGTGATAATCGCCTGGTTATAGGCGTTGACTTCTTGAATATAACTTTCTCGAATCTGCCAAGCTTGCTGCGTGTTTTGCAACATTTCGACGTACTCGATTTCTCCCTGCTGGTAGGATTTCAACGCGGTCTTCTCTAACAATATCGCTTGCGGTAAGGCCGTCGAGGTATAATAGGCTAAACTTGCCCGGTATTTTGCGACCGCTGCCTCCGCATTCTTGTAATCCGTTTTCAAGGCGGATTCGGCCTGGATTTTTTGACTGACAAAGGCCTCCTCCTGCAATTTTGCTGAGGCAATTTTTGCCTTTTGTCCTTTCCCAAAAATCGGAATCGCCAGACCTGCTTGAACGAAGTTTTGGCCACCGACATTTTCAATACTCTGATTAGTCATCCCGATTCGTACGTCCGGTTTCAGGCGTTCTCTTTCCACAGCAGTTAACAATTTACCATGCTCTACCTGCTCAGCTAAGAGTTCGATGGTCGGGTTTTTCGACAGATCTAGTCCCGTGACACCGGATTCCATGGCAAGCGTTTCCTTTCCCTCGATTTCGAATTCGCCCGGTTCATTAATCCAATAAGCGAGATTCTGATAGGCCGTTTTTTGATCTGCTTCTAAGGCAATTCGCTTCTGCTGAAACTCCCGTAGCCGCGTTTCCGCCGCCATCATTTCCAAGCGATTCGTCTCGCCTTGCTGAAACTTAATCGTTGCTGCACGCTTCATTTGGGTATATAAGCTATCCTGAGAAGCTAGAAATTCCAGATTTTTTTGCTGTGCCAAAATCTGATAATAATAGAATTTCACACTCGAAACCACCAAATTCTGAGTAATCTTCAAGCGCTTTTCACTCATCACCTTCGCCGAAGTCAAGGCCTTCACCTGCGCCTTCAACAATGTGGGCCATGGAATACTTTGAGAAAACATAAACGTATAATCCTGGCTAGTCGAAGTCTGCGTTTTTCCATACTGCCCATCGACCGTGCCTTTAGGCAATTCCTTCCCCGAGTTGATGAATGCCTCCGCGGTTCTCACTTCGGCGATGCCGGTGGCGAGGAGGGCGTTGCGGGTGGAGGCAAGGGACAAGCAAGTCCGAAGGGAAAGAGTCCGGAGGGAGGGAGTCCGGAGGCCAGAGACAATTAGTCCGGAGTCCGAAGTCCGGAGTCCGGAGGAAAATGAGGTAAAGGATAGTAAAACAAACAGGGCTATCATCCCCAAACCTTTGGCCTTCAACTTCAGCTCCCTGCGGCCCATGACGATCGAGTATACCACTGGAATAACGACCAATGTTAAGAAGGTCGCGGTGATTAAACCTCCGATGACGACTGTCGCTAAGGGACGTTGTACTTCGGCCCCAGGCGATTGGCTTAATGCCATCGGTAAGAAACCTAAAGAGGCCACCGCTGCGGTCATAATGACGGGTCTAAAGCGCAATTCCAACCCTTTCTTCAAACGTTCTTCCACACCTAATCCTTCATTTGCTAATTGCTTGAAGAATGAAAGCAACACGATGCCATTCAATACCGCAACACCGAACAAGGCAATAAAACCTATCCCCGCCGAAACTGAGAACGGCATTCCGCGCAACCAAAGCGCTACTACGCCACCGATCGCCGATAAAGGAATCGCGAGGTAGATGATGGATGCCTCTATGAAGCTTTGGAATGTAAAAAATAACAACACGAAAATCAGGGCAAGGGCGATAGGCACCACTAATGCTAACCGTGATTTCGCGGCTTGTAAATTTTCAAATGTTCCACCGTAGGTCACATAGTAACCGGCCGGCAGGGTAATTTTATTCTTCATCACTTTTTGGATATCGGCTACGACACTTTCTACGTCACGACCACGCACATTAATACCGATGGTAATTCTGCGGTGCGTGTTGTCTCGAGAAATTTCCAGAGGAGCGTTTTCGTAAGACACTTCGGCTACTTCTTGTAACGGAATTTGTGAGCCAGAAGGTAAATCGATGTAGAGCTCCCGGAGGTTTTGAATATCTTGGCGATGCACGGAATCCATACGAACAACTAGGTCAAAACGCTTCTCCCCTTCCATCACGATTCCAGCAGTTTCACCTGCAAAAGTCATCTTAATAGCCGAATTCACCTCGTTCACATTCAAGCCATATTGCGCCATCTTCACACGGTTGTATTTCACCACGAGTTGAGGAATACCATCGATTTGCTGGACTTTGATATCGCCCACACCGTCGATATTTCGAATGTAGCGAGAGGCTTCCGTCGCGTGATCAAACAATTCTTGGAGATCTTCCCCAAAAATCTTCACCGCAATATCTGATTTCACACCAGCAATCAGCTCGTTAAAACGCATTTGAATAGGCTGTGTGAATTCGAAGTTTACCTCTGGAAAAGCATCTAACTCCTTATCCATCTTCTCTTCTAGTTCTTCCATCGTCTCTGCATTCTTCCATACAGATGGATCCTTCAATTGAATAATCAAGTCGCAAGAATTAATTCCCATGGGGTCCGTGGGAATTTCTGATGCACCAATACGGGAGACGACTTGATTAATCTCGGTAGGAAATTTCTTCAGTAACATGGCTTGAGCCGCATTATTGACTTTGATACTTTGGGATAAAGAAGCGTTCGTAGGCAATATCGTTTCTACCGCGAAATCCCCCTCATTTAGTTCTGGAATAAATTCCCCGCCTAAAGTCATAAAGAGGGCGATGCTTGCACTAAATAGGCCAAAAGCCCCGATCACCACCCACTTGCGCTGCTTCAATGCCCAGTGAATGATGGGTTGATACCCACGGTATAAAAAGCCCATTATGCGATCCGCGATAGTTATATCGTGGCTAATTTTCTTGTCTAAAAAGAGGGCAGACATCATGGGAACGTAGGTCAAAGACAGAATCAAGGCCCCCAGGATGGCAAAACTTACCGTTTGGGCCATCGGTCTAAACATCTTTCCTTCTATTCCACCCAGCGCCATAATAGGCAGGTACACTATCAGTATGATGATGACACCGAAGGCGGCGGAGCTGAAAATGGCTTTGGCAGAAATCCCCACTTCCTCATCCATCTCGTGCTGACTTAATTCCTCCCCTTTTCGATGGCTGTGAAGCCTGTGAATAATGGACTCCACGATAATGACGGCGCCATCTACAATGAGGCCAAAGTCAATCGCACCCAAACTCATTAAATTCGCCGACACTCCGAAAATGTGCATCAGCGCGAAAGCAAACAATAAACAAAGCGGAATCACCGAAGCCACAATTAATCCAGCACGCCAGTTCCCCAGCAATAAAATCAAGATAAATACGACAATTAATCCCCCTTCGATCAGGTTCTTCTCCACCGTATTAATGGCACGACCGATCAACACACTGCGATCTAAATAAGGTACAATCTTAATTCCTTGAGGCAAAGTCTTTCCGATGATTTCCATCTGCACCTTCACATCCTGCACAACCTGGTTTGCGTTCGCCCCTTTCAAAAGTAACATCACGCCTCCTACGGCTTCACCTTCCCCATTTCGGGTCATGGCGCCATACCGAACTGCCTTCCCAAAACCTACCTTCGCTACATCTTTCACGAGAACCGGTAGACCGGCTTCTCCTCGCGACGACACGACTGTATTCTCAATATCCTCCAACGAGGTCAACATCCCCTCTGAGCGAATAAAATACGCATCCGTGCCTTTTTCTAAATAGCTGCCTCCCGAATTTGAATTGTTAATAGATACCGCCTTAAACACGTCATTAACACTCACATTCATCGCGCGCAAACGTTCTGGATTGACCGCTACCTCGTATTGTTTTAGGTTACCTCCAAAAGAACTCACCTCCACCACGCCTTTGATGCCTAACAGTTGTCTTTTAATCAACCAGTCTTGGTAGGTGCGTAGATCCGCGAGTGAATATTGATCCTTGAATGCTGGATCGATTTCTAGGGTATATTGGAAAAATTCTCCTAAACCTGTCGTGATAGGCGCCATTTCCGGCACACCAGCTCCTTGTAATAAATAAGGCTCCGCGGCCTTTAATTTCTCCGCGACTTGCTGCCGCGTCACTTCGGTGGCGACCTCGTCCTCAAAAACGACGGTAATAATAGAAAGCCCCATCCGCGAAACGGAGCGTATATCCTTCACATTCGGAATGGTTCTTAGGGAAATTTCTAGCGGATACGTGATGAACTTTTCTACCTCTGATGTCGCGAGTGCCGGCGATTGCGTAATCACCTGAACTTGGTTCGACGTAATGTCTGGAAGTGCATCGATAGGCAATTGGCGAAGCGAATACCCTCCCCAAAAAATCAGCCCCAGGACAAACAGCCCGACCACTAATTTATTGCGTATACTAAAATTGATAATAGAATGAATCATGATTTTAAAATTAAGCATTTACATGACGGCATGTGCCGTGACCTGCAGGCGTTAATTTAAAACCGGGGAGGCGCGATTAAAACGCGCTCCATTGCGAAATGGTAGTTGTTTTCGTAGAAATCAGAGCGGCGGCGCGCGATGATCAAGGCAACCGCAACAGTAAAGAAGAAGGCAACAGAGGGTAATACAAAACCCATCGCGCCAGAAAAATCAAAGGAAGGTAAACTAGGGTGACTGGTTGTTTTTGCGTGTTTCGAATCCGCCGAATAGTGCATCCACAAAAAATCAGCAAAACTGAAACCGGCCGGAGCCTGTTTCTTGTGATCTTGAAAATGTTTCACCAGTTCATTCGCCTTAATGGCCTGCTCCATCCCCACCTTTGGCAATAGGCCACCAGTGAACATGATCGCGAAAAGAACGTATGCAAGGACATTTTTCATCTCCCAAATGTAACAAAAATTCGAATTTTTCACCCATATTTATGTTTTCATTTTACTTTAAGATGGAATGACGGCCTAAATCATGGATGAAATAAATCTTTTGTGGCATCAGCTCACTGATTCTGAAACCATTATCCGTTCTGGATTGATGGTGATTACCCTGATTGTTTTCGCTGAGAATGGCCTATTTTTCGCCTTTTTTTTACCAGGAGATTATTTATTGTTTTTGACCGGAGTTTTTGGGGGCACAGGCGTTCTGAAAGAGCCCTTAAGCTCGCTTTTAATGAGTATTTTTCTGGCGGCGGTCATCGGTTCTTTGGTGGGTTATTTAAGCGGTCGTTTTTTCGGAAAATCCCTCATGAACAGGCCAGATGGATGGTTTTATAAGAAGAAACACCTGGAATCAACCCGGGAATTTTTTGACAAATACGGATTCATGGCGCTGGTTATCAGTCGCTTTTTACCTATCGTCCGCACCTTTACGCCCATTTTAGCCGGAATAAGTCACCTTTCGTGGTACAAGTTTATCTTGTTGAACCTAGTGGGAGGCGCTTTATGGGTGGGTATTCTAGTGACGGGAGGGTATTATTTAGGCCAAAGTTTCCCCGGCATCATCAATTACGTGCAATACATCATTCTATTTTTCCTTGCTGTCACGACGTTTACCGTGATTAAGGGCTATTTGAAGTTAAGGCAATGATCGAACAATTTGGCTATGTAGCGGCATTTTTAGGCGCAGGAATCTTGTTCCTGGGCTTGATTCTAACCCTTGCCCGCTTTATTCGCCCCAATCGACCGAATGTCGAGAAAAATTCCACCTACGAATCTGGAGAAGCACCCGTAGGAAATGCGAATATTCGCTTCAATCCCCGCTTTTACGTGATTGCACTCCTTTTTGTGCTATTTGAAATCGAATTGGTTTTCCTCTTCCCCACAGCCACTTTGTTGAAAAATAAAGAGCTCTCTACGGTCGCACCGGAATTCCCCATGTATGCGGTAATTGAGATTTTATTATTCGTTGGAATTTTAGCTTTAGGACTAGTTTTCGCTTGGGTGAAAGGGTATTTGAACTGGGAAAAACCAGAAACAGCTGCCGAAAAATTGAACATTCCGATCCCTGATAGTGTTTACGATAGCATCAGAACGAAACATTATTCCCAGAAAAATGGCCAATAAAACACATTCCTTTGCTTCGCTGAACGCTTTTTCCTCCCTGCTACTAGATTATCTAGCGGAGAAACCGGCCTTACAAGAGTTTTATGGGAATGGTCCTCTTTTGGCAAATTTCAAAGATCAAATTTCAAAGAAGAAATTGTTCCCTTCCACTTCGAGGGCAATTCTTCAGACCGTTTTAACCGAGCAATATGCCGCCATTGGGGCAGAGATGCCTTCGGTAGATCTGAGGGATGAAAATACCTTTACCGTTACGACGGGACATCAATTAAACATTTATACAGGACCGCTGTATGTGATTTATAAGTTAATATCGACGATTAATCTGGCTCGAAAACTTCAGAAAGAATACCCTTCGCAACGATTTGTGCCTATCTATTGGATGGCGACGGAGGACCATGATTTTGAGGAGATTAATCACTTCTTTGCATTTGGGACTAAATACGAATGGAATACATCCCAAAAAGGTGCCGTCGGACGCTTTAACCTAAGCGATTTCCCACGCATTCCGTTTAGAAACGAGATCTTTGACAAGGCCTATTCTGAAGGAAAAACTCTATCTGAAGCAGTGAGAATGTACATGCATGCACTTTTCGGAGCTCATGGTTTAGTCTGTCTCGATGCCGATGATGCACGTTTGAAATCGATTTTTGCTCCTATAATGGAAGCGGATTTAAAGCAGCAGGTTCACGAACCAATCGTGCGTGCGACCACAGAGAAATTAGAATCCTTAGGCTATAAAACGCAAGTTGCTGCGCGTTCTGTGAATCTTTTCCGTTTAACAGAGAACGATCGTATTCGATTAGAACCTGGAGATTCAGTAGAGATGGCTGACGCCAGCCCAAATGTGATCTTACGACCTTTGTATCAAGAAACCATTTTGCCTAACCTCGCTTACATCGGTGGACCGGCAGAAGTCGCTTATTGGTTACAATTAAAGGGGATTTTCGATTTACATCAAGTTCCGTTCCCTATTCTGTTGCCTCGAAATTTTGCGATCGTGAAAACGCAGAAACAGGCGGAACGAGCGGAGAAACTCGGTTTGAGTTTAGCGGATTTGTTTAAAAACGAACTTGCCTTGAGACGGGATTTTGTAGCAGGACGAACATCTCATCAATTGGATACTGCAGATGAAACAAAGGCCTTAGAACCCATTATAGCTTCTCTAGCGAAAAGGGCAAAAGCCATTGATCCTACACTAGAAGCTAGCGTTTTAGCCGAACAAGCGCGCTGGACCAAAGATCTAGAGCGTTTAGCGAAGAAAATGAAACGTGCCGAGGAAAGAAATCAGGGAGATGAGGTGAGACAAGTTTTGGGACTAAAAGAAGCGTTGTTCCCTGCGGGAGAATGGCAGGAGCGTCACACCAACTTCCTTGAATTCGCGAGCGATCACCCAAATTTTATCGACGATTTACTGAAGACATTCGATCCATTACACTTCGAATTCTACGAAATAACCCTATAATGCCCGAAAAACTTAGTCCGTCAGACTTCCTCGAAGCCGCAAAAACATACCCGGTGCTCGATGTACGATCGCCTGGCGAATATACGCGGGCACGGATACCAGGTGCTATTTCTTTTCCCATTTTCGATGATGAGCAACGCGCGGCGGTGGGAACTTGCTATAAGCAAAAGGGAAAGGATAAAGCGATTGAATTAGGTCTCGAATACGTGGGACCACAACTTGCGACTTGGGTAAAGAAGGCAAAAAAACTTGCCGTCGATAACACCGTTTTAGTTCATTGCTGGCGCGGAGGTATGCGTTCAGGTAGTATGTCCTGGCTTTTTGAAACCGCTGGATTACAGGTTAAAATACTTGTAGGAGGCTACAAAGCCTACCGAAATGAAGTTTTAGCCATTTTCGAAAGGCCTATTCCGTTCCGCGTTTTGGGAGGGAAGACGGGATCGGGAAAGACGGAAATCTTGCCCGAATTAGCGAAAAGAGGCTATCAAGTAGTGGATTTAGAAGGATTGGCGCATCACCGAGGATCGGCCTTTGGACATTTAGGTCTGGCAGAGCAGCCCACAAGTGAACATTTTGAAAATGAAGTGCACCGCGTTTTAAGCGGTTTAGATTATAGCAGGGATATTTGGGTGGAGGACGAAAGTCGCCACATCGGTCAGGTATTTATGGGAGCCCCACTGTATAATCAATTGAGATCGGCCCCTGTGGTATTTTTAGATATTGACCCTCAGTACCGATTACCGCATTTAGTTAAAGTCTATGCGTCTTATCCGAAGGAGGATTTAGCCAAAGCTTTGGACAAAATAAAGAAACGCTTAGGCTTAGACCGCTACGCCATCGCAATGGAAGCGTTAGAAGCTGGGGATTTTAGTTTAGTCGCCGAAATCACCCTCCATTACTACGACAAGGCCTATATGTACGGACTTGAATTACGCAACGAGTCACAAATAACCCGCATCGAGGTAAAAACCTTGGATCCGATCGAACAAACCGAATTACTTTTAGCCCATGTTACCTAAGAAATTTTTAGATAAGATACTGGAACAACACCAGCAGACACCCCCCTTCCCGGCGACGTCTGATATCAAAAAGCTGTTTACGAAAATCGTTTTAACGCTTTTCCCAGAACAAACGCGGCAGCATTTTAAAGAAGCTTCGGAGCTGAAGGCGGTTTGGGAAAGCATCGAAAATGGGCTTGAAAGCCTATTGTATTCGATGAAAGATCAGCTTTCGGATGATCCAGCGGTCATTGCGAAACGCTTTTTAGACCGTATTCCGGCGATTTACGATCTTTTACAAACGGACGTAGAGGCGATGGTCGCGGGGGATCCAGCGGCGACGACTTCCTATGAGGTGATTCGTACCTATCCCGGATTTTATGCCTTAGCTTTTTATCGTTTAGCGCATGGATTGCACCAGGAAAAAGTGCCCTTGATTCCACGGATATTAACAGAATATGCGCATTCCAAAACAGGTATCGACATCCACCCCGGCGCCAGCATCGGTCGATATTTCTTCATGGACCATGGGACTGGTATCGTCATCGGAGAAACCACGGTCATAGGCGAAAGAGTAAAATTATACCAAGGGGTGACTTTAGGAGCCCTTTCTGTTGATAAATCGATGGCCTCCACGAAGCGCCACCCGACGATAGAAGATGGCGTAGTGATTTATTCTGGAGCCACCATTTTAGGCGGAGACACTGTCGTGGGAAAAGATTCCGTCATAGGCGGAAACGTCTGGTTAACGCGCAGCGTTCCGGCTAACACCAAGATATACCACCAAGAAACCGTCAAAGTCATCCAAGATTAATATGAGCCAGCTGTTAGATTTAGTCGGAAACACTCCTTTAGTGGAGTTATCGCGCTTGAACCCGAATCCAAAGGTGAAGATCTTTGGCAAATTAGAGGGAAATAATCCGGGGGGATCTGTTAAAGATCGCGCCGCGAAAAACATGATTGAAGGCGCCATCGCCCGCGGCGAATTAAAGGCGGGCATGAAGCTTATTGAAGCCACTTCCGGCAACACGGGCATCGCGCTAGCCATGATCGCCCGTTTATATGACATTGAAATCGAATTAGCCATGCCTTCTAATTCCACGCGCGAGCGCGTGCTGACGATGGAGGCTTTTGGAGCAACGGTCACCTTGACAGAAACGATCGAATCCGCGCGGGATTATGCCGTAGAGAAAGCGGCAAGCGGCGAATTCTTTATGCTGAATCAATTCGAGAATCCAGACAATTATTTAGCCCATTACAAAACCACCGGACCCGAAATCTACCGCGACACAAAAGGGCAAATCACACATTTCGTCGCTTCGATGGGAACAACCGGCACGATCATGGGTACTTCGATGTATTTAAAGGAACAAAATCCTTCCATTCAAATCGTCGGTTGCCAGCCCACAGACGGCTCGAAAATCCCAGGCATCCGCCGCTGGCCCATCGAATACCGCCCTAAGATCTTTGATCCCTCCCGCGTAGATCGCGTGATGGACATCTCTGAAGCAGATGCCACCGCGATGACCCGTGCCTTAGCAAAAGTCGAAGGTGTCTTTGGTGGAATGAGCAGTGGTGGGGGCGTATTAGCTAGTTTACGCTTAGCGACTGAGCTAGAAGAGGGTGTGATTGTTTGTATCATTTGTGACCGCGGGGACCGCTATTTGTCGAGCGGACTTTTTGGCGAATAATTCCCTTTTTCGCGATAATTCTTCGTTTTTTTTAGCCCAAGATTGGGATTAAATAAAATTATAGTTATTTTTGCACTCCCGATTAACGCGGGCAATTGAGGTGGATTAGCTCAGTTGGTAGAGCATCGGATTGAAAATCCGTGTGTCCCCGGTTCGAGTCCGGGATCTACCACTTCAATGAATAAAGACCCTATCAGAGATGTTAGGGTCTTTTGTTTTTGGCGGTTTTTCATTAATTACCCGACTTATACATCCCCATGGCATAAAGCGGAATTATGTGGACGTTAGGTATTTGTCCAAAATTCTCTAAGGATGTTCGAATCCCAGTCATTACATTCTTTTCTTCTAAGAAACGATACAAACTTTGCATCGCTCCTTTGGTACCAGATTTAACTTCAATGGGAAGTATTTCTCCTTTTTTCTGTACGACGTAATCCACCTCAGACTGCGCATTTTTACTTTCTCTTTGCCAGTAATGCAGGTCCCAATTTTCGTAACACGAAGTATTTTTAATCAATTCAAGTCCCACGTACATTTCAGCTATATTCCCTTTGTTAATAACTGAAAAATCGCTCTCAAGGAGCATTTCGGACATATTTAATCCTAAAATACGTTGAAAAATTCCCGTGTCAAATAATAGAAATTTCCGCTTTTTCATATTTATCTCCGCACCTAGTGGCAATCCATTACAGCTAGAATGCGTAACCGGGTATATAATGCCTGCAAGGGTTAACAAATCCAAGGCCTGTTTGACTTGAATGTTTGACAGATTTGTATTTCCAAAAGTGTAAGTAAACTTATTCCCCACCTGCTGAACCACCGAATTAAATACCTCTCTAATACGGATAGAGGGAACCCGATCCCTGAATTTGGTAAAATCCGCTTGAATTGATAGGACTAAATCGTCTAAAATACGCTGCACTTCCAGCATATCTACATTTCGAATATAGGAACTAACTACTTCGGGCATCCCACCAATAATTAGAAATTTTTTCAAATAATGGTTCAATTTTTCATGAATCAAATCAGGTAGTTCAGCAGAAAATCCGGAACCTATTACATAGTTTATCAGTCCTTCCTCTCCATTCGCCACTAAAAACTCTTGAAAAGATAATGGATACATAAAAATTGAACGAACCCGCCCCACTCCATAAGAAGGAACCTCAGACAACGCGAATTCTAAAAGGGAACCAGCAGCAATAACATGCAATTGGGGTAATTTTTCATAGAAATACCTGAGCGAAGAAATGGCTGGAATACAAGATTGAATTTCATCAAAAAACAATAAAGTTTTCCCCTCCACAATAGGTACATTTAGTAAAAGAGCAAGCTGCTCACACAATTCAGTAGGGGAGATAGTTTTTTCAAATAGCTTCGAAAACGCTGGATTTTCATCAAAATTTACTTCGACGAAATGATCAAATGATTTTGCCATATGCCTCACTGCCGACGACTTCCCTACTTGCCTAGCCCCCCGCAACAATAAAGGCTTTCTATCGCTCTGATTTCTCCATTTTTCAAGCTCTTGATCAATAATTCTAGGTATGTAGCTCATTGTTTTGTTAAAAATCCAAATCAATATTACTACCTAAATGATAAAAATCAAAATCAATAATGAAGATAAAATGATAAAAATCCAAATCAATGTAATATAATCACACTTTCCTGGAACGCATTTTCAGGTATTGACACATCCTGTCAATTCCTGAAATGCCCTTTCTGAAGTGGACGCCTACTGCCCGATCAGCAACATCGTCTTCACCTTCTGCTCGATATCTTTTCCAACAAGTATCGAAGGTGTTTGAATTTTATTTAATTTCTTAATCGCCGTTAAAGCCACATCCTTTCGCACAAGGTTAAAGAGTGCATCGATGGATATTTCACCTTTGGCCTCCTGCAGACGCTTCAACAAGTGATAGGTAAATAAGCCGTGCTGGTTTTGATCATCCACAATAGAGCTCTCATTTCCAGAACTTGAGGTCATTAAAATCATGTTAGGGCCTAATTCAGGATTAACCGGAGTTACCGTAATTCCTTTCACAGAAGCAATCGGTTCCACCTTACCTAATCCACTGAAACAGGCATCGATAATAAAGGTAATTTTACCGTGCGGTTTAGCCGATAAGCGGCTCATTAAGTTCTTCAAAGAAACCCCCTGATTCACATTATTACCGCTAATATCAATCGGAATCAAATAGGGCTCTTTCGTTTTTTCTTCAGGCATTCCATGTCCCGAATAGAAAATAACAATCTCCTTCCCCTTTCCATCGATTTCCATCAAACGTTCCAGACGAGAAAGGGCCTGATTCATCGTCCCATATGTGGCATTTCGCAAGAATACAACGTTTTCCTTCTCAAAACCATACAATTCTCTCAGGTAATTGGAGAAGGTTTCACCGTCTCTAACGGCATAAGGAACGTTATTTTCTGCTTTTAGATTAGGCTGGAAAGAGGAGTAATCCTCATTTCCGATAACCAGGGCATACCCCTCATTCTTTTTACCCGTTGGAATATTCACATCAATCTCACTTAAAGCACGCTCCTTCACCGAAACATGAGCTTTTAAGTCTGTCGGAATCTTATTCATTTCCATAATCCTGTGAATGATCATCTCAATCTTAATCCGACGGTATTCTGGCCCGAATTGATCTGACTCTTCCGAGAAATGCACATATTTACGGCGTGTTTCATCGAAAATATCGGACGAAGTTTCCATGAAATTTCGAACCGAATACGTCCGCAAAAATCCTAATTGACTATTCTGTGTAATGCCCTCTTCCTTGTTCAAATTTAAGCCGGATAATTGCCCTTGGAAATAGTAAGGAAAGTTCTTGAATGGTCCATATTCATTTGCATATGGAAGGGCATTATTGATCTTAGACTTGTCAGTAGACCCGGTTAAATTGAAGGTAATTTTAGTGTTAGGCACTAAATATTCGCCTAATTTTTCAGATGTAGATTTGATAAAGAAGTCGACCAAAGTCGTAGCCGCCACCGACTCGAATATATCATACTTCCCTGCCTTATAATCTGCTGTTTCCTTTTCGATGTTAGCCTTTATTCCTTGTGATAAAAACACCACATGTAGATTTAATTCATCTTGACCTAACGAATCCTTCTCCACCTTTAATTGTGCCTCCACCGTTAGCTCAACATCATTCAATTTCCCTTTTGATCTCAAGGCAGCCACTAAATCCGCTAAACTATTCTTGAAATCCTGCTCTTTCGAAGCAATTTTTTTAGCGACTTCTAAAGAATATTCTTGCTCTAAGGCGACCATCTTACGTGAATCAGAGCTAAACTTGATGACCTCTTCTTTGGACTTTATTTCTAATTCACTGATAGCAAATGTATTATCCTTTTCAAGCGAGAAATGCATTAGTTGAAGACTTAATTCATCAATGCTTGCCACCGGTTTTAATAACTTAAATTTGACCAAAGGGAAAGGCGGTAAAATAACCGATAAACTATCATTCGCAATCAGATATTTTAAATTCTTTGACGACTTTACTTGTGCCAAACTATCTACGATGGAAGTAGTAGTTGACTCCACAAAACTTTTCACACTCGCGTCATTTACCCGCTTATCATAATCGACCGCTTTCTCACCTTGCAACTGTTTAATGAATTGATTTTTTCTACTCTCTACTAATTTTGTAACGATTCGCTTATAATTAGGCTCTAAATCCGACACATCAGAAAGTAAGATACGATTATCATTTCCAGAGGTTACGATATACCTTTTTGTATTCGTTAAATCATCTATGATCCCCACTGTAACAGCACCCTTATGTAGTTCTTGAGTATTAATTACCTTATTTTTCAATAGATCAACCGTATAAACGAATCCGTCTCCATCCCCCACATAGGCATAATGATCTAAAGGATCAACTTCAATACTAGTTAAAGGGGCTTTAGAAAGGGTCAAATTTTGCTTAGCAGTAGACAGATCTTGAGAATAAATAAATAGTTGCCCATTGGTCAAGCCCATCAATACGTCAAACTCCTTCGCATTCACTTTTAATGAAGTGACCCCTGAAGGTAATTTCAAGCGATTTGATACATCGCCAGACTCAGGGGTATAGTAATAGACATAATAATCATCTGCTAAAAGCAGTTTCTTGAAATTGTTATTCCAATCTCCTTCTGAAACAAAATGAGGGAGGTCTTTTTTCCGAAGTTTAATATTCTCCCTTGCGATTTCTGTTTCATATAATGACCCATTAGCAGCAATCAAAAAATACTTGTCACCAAATTCATTCGCTAGAATTTTTTTAACCTGAAGGTCCTTGATATTATTGCGACTTTCAAAGGCCATGTTAAAATTCCAGTTGTCATAAATACCTAGACGATTATCCATTACCATAAACGTCTCCCCTGCTAAAGGAGACACCTTAATTACGGGCAAAGAGTTAGTCCTTAATAATGGCTGCTTATAATAATAAGCTCCGTTTTGTGTTCCAAAAAAGATCCGGTAACCTGTATTTGACTGATTTAAAATAGGCGTATTGATAAAATATTCTAATTTTATTTCCTGCGCAAAAACAGAGGCAGTTACAAAAATTAAAAAAAACACTAAGTGGTTAAATCTCATGGATTAAAGATTAAAAAATTCTTGATTTGCTTCGCCCTGCTCGTGTAATTTAATTGATTGTACCAGTTCGCCCAGGAATTGAAATCGGTTATTTGAGCTGCATTGATAGCGACATTCTCTGGGTAAGAAACAAGCAGCAATCCATTCTTTTCCCCCTGCTTTAATTTGGTATTTACATGCCAATAGACTGATTTGTCTGGCAAAGTAATGGGTTGATTTACACTTAATAAATTGCTTTGCTGTGAACTCTGTGGATAAAGCAGTGAATAATTTCCTTCTCCATCAATTAAAAATACCCAAAAATACGCTGTTTTAGGAGAGTTAATTTTCATCGAAATTGGATCTCCATTCTTATAACGAGAATCAACTCCTTCTACTAGTAAATTAATTCGATCCTTAGGCTCTGCATCAAATTTTACAACCGATACATTGGCTTTTACGCACACATTAACCTCTCCAGTCGAACCTACCGATTGGTCAAACGAAATCACATTAAACTTTGAGATTTCACCTTTCAAATCAGCAAAAGTCGTCTCGTAATAATTATCCTTATCCGTAGTTGAACCTTTCTTTACATCAAAAAATTGATTCGACGTAATTAACTCACTGATCCCAGCTTCTTGCAGCGCCACAAGCTTCACATTAAAAATCGCTGCTTGACGTGCCTCTTCTACCGTTTCGTTTGAATGCAAAACGGCACAAGCGGATAGGTCGTTTAACCTAACCTCTTTTTGAGAGACTAAATTAAACGACGCTAAAATCATGGATATAAATAAAGGAAGACTAGTTTTTTGCAGGAACATCCTTATCCAATAATGCTCTGAATTTATCGTAATCTAAATCCAAATTCTTTTTCTCAGAAGCGGACAATTTGTTCATGATTTGAGTTGCCGCAGCATCCTTATTGATAGAAAGCGCTAAATACGTATTGTATTGACCCGTTTTCTTGTCAAATGCCAATGTTTGGCAAGCCACTTTAATGTCAGATAACATCTCATCTACTGTTTCTGATGTAATCGATTCAAAACGTGACTTAAATTCCTCTTTATTATTAACCGCACGGGAAACAGAGTAATCATCCGTTAGCGAACGAATGTTCGAACGGATTAATGAAGCAATCTCCGTCTTTGCATTGATTAATGCCTTCTTTCTAGAGGTAACCTGGTCTAAGCTTACGCCCTTACCAGAAGCCATATAATTTTTCTTGGATGAAGTGTATTTATCCTCAAAGCAAGGAAGTTCTACTTCTTTTTGACCTGCTGGAAGCTTAGTTCCACAGCTATTTAACAAAACAACCGATAGAGCAAGGAATGAGATTTTGGATATTAGTTTCATGAGTTTTATTTTTTTGTTAAAAATAATTTTTTTTGGCCAAAACTCAACTGATAATTTATCTAAAGGTTAAAATGTTAATAATCTGATCTTTACAAAATAATACCGCAAAATAATTAGGTGTTTTTCTTTAGGATTTTTTGTAATATATTTCAAATTGAATAACTCCCTTCTGACCTATGGTACGAAATTTACGTGTTCTGAAAAGCATCTTATCGCTTATCGCCTGTATTTTATTCTTACAGTTTTCTGCTGAAGCAAAAAAACCCTCTCATTTTTTTGTCCACAATACTAAAATCTATGTAGATGTCACTGGAAATGACACCGGTTCCGAAGGATTAATTTCTGCGCCCTTTCGCCGCATACAGTCTGCCATAAACTATGCGATCAATGGGGATACTATTTTAGTAAGGCCTGGGACCTATGTGGAAAATCTTGATATGGGCGCTAAAGCTATTCGTTTAATGTCGACAGCAGGACCTGATCTTACCATAATCGATGGAAATGCGGCGGGAATGGGACTCATTATTCGGGCTGCAGCAGCCTGGTTTGAAGGATTTTCAGTGACAAATACAGCCGCTCCTGCTTACCAAATTAGATGGGTTTCGCCCTATGGCTTTCACACAGAAGGCACTGCCATTTTCTCAGGAGATCAAACAATTAGACCGACCATTAAAAACTGTAAAATCTATAATAATTTCATCGGTATTTACGGTAATGCGAATGTAGTTGATTGTAAAATATATAATAACACTGTTGGATATTCTGGCTATTGGGTAAGCCCTCAAATCAGTAAATCTTTTTTTTACGGCAATACACGCTCAGCGATTGAGATTTCTAATGCAAATAATACCACGATAACAAACTCGGTATTTTATAATAATGCCAAAGTTTTTGCCTTTAGGAGTGATTTAAATGCTTGGAGATTTAGAGTTCAAATTTTGAATACCACAATCGCGAACAATGCGAAAATCATGACCACTTCAGAAGGAAACACGACTTCCTTCCTGAATTCGATCATTTACAATAATACAGATCCGGTTTTAGGTTTTGGCCAACAATACGATTCACTTATTGTTAAAAATACCCTACTAGAAAGAGGTTTAGAGGCAATTCCGTTAACAGCTAGAGCTAAGGCTAATGTAGATTTAACAACCGTGCAAAATGTCGATCCTAAATTTGTGGGATCAGGCAATTACCAATTATTCAGCAACAGCCCGGCTATTGGGGCTGGTAGCTCTACCTTTACAAATACGGTTGATATTAATGGAAAATCACGTCCTATGCCAGCAGGCTCTAACCCTGATTTAGGCGCATTTGAGTCTGATTTAGGAGTTCCATTCGATGTACCTGCGGATAGAACTATCCCGGGTATTCAAATTGCTACTGGATTTCAACATACCTTATTATTACAAAAAGATGGCTCTTTATGGGGTTGGGGATCAAATAATTCAGGTCAATTAGGTGATGGAACGACTACGAATAAAATAGTTGCGACCCAGGTCGGTACCAGTAAAGATTGGAAATCTATTTCTTCAAAAGGTAATTCATCCCTAGGAATTAAAATAGACGGAAGTTTATGGGCTTGGGGGTCAAATATCAACGGTAGTTTAGGTATTGGTTCTACCTCATTTCAACGAAGTCCCATTCAAGTAGGTACTGATCGTAACTGGTCCAAAATATCAGTGGGCCCTCAACATGTGCTAGCCATCAAAACAGATGGCAGCTTGTGGGCTTGGGGAAGTAATTGGAATGGTCAACTAGGCGATGAGTCATTTGTACATAAATACAATCCTGTACAAATAGGTACAGCTAAAGATTGGGCAAATGTCTCAGCAGGTGGCACTCACTCTGCTGCTATTAAAACGGATGGTACTTTGTGGACCTGGGGATTCAATCTCCAAGGACAATTAGGAGACGCAACAAATACTAACAGAAATGTGCCTACTAAGGTGGGCACTGAAACCAATTGGTCGCAGGTAGATGCTGGAGGGAATCACACCATAGCTATTAAAAAAGATGGTAGTATGTGGGCTTGGGGTTACAACTTATTAGGGCAATTAGGGAACTATACCTACAATGACCGTAATACGCCAGGCCGCGTAGGTGATAGCTCAGACTGGAAACAAATTGTGGCAGGAACAGGGATTTCGATGGCCTTAAAATCCGATGGGACTATTTGGGTTTTTGGAACGAATAATTCTGGTTTATTAGGCGATGGGACATTAGTTGAAAAAAGAAATTACCCAGCTAAAATGGGAACTAAATCTGATTGGGAACGCGTTTCTGTATTTGGAAATTTTGCGGTAGCCATTAACCGAGATGGAACGATTTATTCCTGGGGAAATAATGGTTTTGGTCAATTAGGTACTGGAAAAGCAGAACAAAAAAATAGCTTTATTCAAGTAGGTACTGACCTAAATTGGAAAAGCATTGGTGCAGATGGAGCTACACCTCTAGCCATCAAAACGGATAATTCGGTTTGGTCTTGGGGCTTAAATAATTCAGGTCAAATGGGAGATGGAAGTTTGGTTAATAAAAACTTCCCCGTTCGAATTACCTCTATAGCAAACATTCAAACCTTTAGTGCCGCAGCTTCAAATCATACCTTTGCCCTAAAAACAGACGGAAGCCTTTGGGGATGGGGAGCCAATTTTGCAGGGCAATTTGGAAATGGGACAACTGGCCAGACCATTCCCGTTCCCACCATGGTTGGCACTAGCACGGATTGGAAATCACTATCCACAGGATCATCCTCTACTTATGCGATTAAAAATGACGGCAGTCTATGGGGATGGGGGAATTACACCATAAAATTAGTTCAGAATGGAACATCTCAAACATTTACCCAAGTAAATTCAACTACCCCATTGAGGATAGGTACTGACACTAATTGGAAGCAAATATTCGCAGGTAGTAATACTAACTATGGTATCAAAACAGATGGAAGTCTGTGGGCCTGGGGATATAATTTCAGCGGCCAATTAGGAGATAGTACGAATATCACCAAAGAAAATCCGGTCAGAATTGGAAATTCGAATGATTGGAAATTTGTTGTAGCCGGAAGCAGTCATGCATTAGCACTAAAATTGGACGGGAGCCTTTGGGCCTGGGGAAATAACTCTGTTGGACAATTAGGTACTGGAAATAATACCACTGTCTTTTATCCGGTGAAAATCTCTAACGATACGGACTGGAATATGATCTCAGCTCGTGGTGGGCATTCTGCTGCCATTAAAAATGATGGTACTTTATGGACTTGGGGTAACAATTTTAGTGGTCAATTAGGCCAAAATTCTGTTACAAACCTGAATGTCCCTACTAAAGTGGGAACAGACACCGATTGGAAGTTTGTTTCAGTGGGAGGCTCTAATACATTCGCTCTAAAAACAAACGGTAGCCTCTGGGCAGCTGGAAATAACTCCAACGGGCAACTAGGCAATAATGAAGGATTCTATACCTCCCCTCAGAAAAATAAGGTCATCAATGCAAACCTATCTGCTCCTAAAGTAGCGGGTGCACAGACCTTCTGTCAGGGATCTACCGTATCTAACCTGGTGGCCTCAGGAAATCAAATTAAGTGGTATGCCGCAGCTACTGGAGGCGCTGCTTTAGCAGGCACTACCCCACTCGTACATGGCACAAGCTATTTTGCTTCCCAAACACTTGACAGCTTAGAAAGCACTAACCGTGCAAGTGTCATCGCCTACATCAGTAATCCTGAATTGAATTCAACTGACTCAGTGATTGTTAGCGGTAGATCTGCTACACTTAGCGTTGCGAATACCTTAGTTAACCCAACTACCTACACAGTAGGTTCGGTAGGTCCATCAGGGGGTGTCATTGTATACGATCAAGGAACTGTCTTAAATGGCTGGCGTTATTTAGAGGTCTCTCCTTATGAAAACGGAGCAGATAATGGGATGGGGTGCTACACAACCCCTATTACCGGTACATCTGCAGCGATAGGTTTCGGATTAGAGAATACACTTAGGTGGATTGCCGCGGGATGTAACGGTGATTTTATTTCTACAGCTAGAAACTTTACCCTGAGCGGAAATAAGGACTGGTTTATTCCTTCCAAAGGAGAAGTAAACTTGATGTACCAAAACCTAAAGTTGAATAACCTTGGTAATCTACAAAACCAGGCTTACTGGTCTTCGACACCTGGCGAATATGGTTCCTCAGGAATCAATGGCGGCGCTTGGGTTCAAAACTTCAGCAATGGATCTAGCTACCCAGAATACAGAGCTGGATATCAAGGCGCAGGTTTATTGCGCTTGATGAGACGTTTTGGAAATGAAACTACGACCACTAAATACAAATGGTCTACAGGAGATTCCACATCAACCTTAACGGTTAGCCCTACCCAAACAACTACCTATTGGGTAGATGTTACCACAAATGGCGTTACTTGTAGAAAATCGTATACACTACGGGTAGAGAACACGCCTCAAGCACCTACGGGAATGGCTGCTCAAACCATTTGCTCAGACGGCAAACTAGGCAATCTAGTAGTTACGGGAAGCGCCATTAAATGGTATGCGACAGCAACTGGAGGAACGGCCTTAAATGACTCAACAAATACCATAAATGGGACAACTTATTATGCTTCCCAAACGGTCAATAATTTTGAAAGCACCAGTCGCCTTGCCGTAACGGTAAACCATGTCATAGGAACGATTCAGGCCTCCGCTACCGTTGTTAGTTCTGGAACATCGGTTGTATTAACTGCTTCTGGAAATTCGGCGATGACAAGCGAAAAAATAGCTCGAATCACACAGGCTGGCTGGGTGTTAAGAGCGAAGTTTAGAGGGCATAATTACTATTTATATCCAAACCGCATGAACTTCCGGGCAGCAAAAACGCTTACGGAGAGTTTCGGAGGATATCTATATTGCGTAAATAACCAAGCGGAAAACGATTCTGTTTCTAAACCGATTGGCGATGCACTCTCAAACGGAGATGTTTGGTTAGGATTATACCAAGACCGAAATGACCCTACCTATTCAGAGCCGGGTGGAGGCTGGAAATGGTTAGATGGCAGCCCTTATTCATTTAAAAGATGGGGAATTCGCTCCATGGGATGGGGCGCTGATGAACTTAATAATTTAGGAGATGAAGATCACGCACACATGGACTTCGGAAACTTAGCTGACTATTGGAATGACATCAATGAAAACTACAATGGTAGTGTATTAATGGAGATTGAGGACTTGCCTACGTATGAATGGTCTACAGGTGAAACGACAGCAAGCATTAATCCAAGCCCTACGCAAACAACTACTTATTGGGTTAATATCAGGCAAAATGGAGTGGTTTGTAGAAAGTCAATTACCATCACGATCAATAATGTCGCTGCACCGAGTGGAAACGCGAATCAGAGTTTCTTAACTGGAGCTAAAATTTCTGATATCGCCATCACTGGATCTGCTGTGAAATGGTATGCCGCTGCAAGTGGAGGAACCGCTCTATCAGGCACTGCGACGTTAACAACAGGCACCACGTATTATGCTTCGCAAACGGTAGCTGGGTTCGAAAGTCAATCACGTTTTGCTGTGACCGTAACGGTGCTGGAGGCGAATTGCTTCAATCCTAAGGTGAAGAACTTTGGAAATCTTAATTACAACATTAATTCATCTACTACCGACAAGAACGGTAATATTTACTTAGGTGGTGCATTCACTGGCACTTTAACCATCGGTAATACCACCCTTACCTCGGCAGGGGCAAATGATATCTTCTTAACGAAGTTAAATGCATGCGGTGAGGTGCAGTGGGCTACTCAAGCAGGTTCCGTGGGCGAATATGATTATGTAGGTGGGGGGAGTCGTGCGATTGCGGTAGACTCGATAGGAAATATCTATATGGTGGGTGGATTCAATAGAGACTTTACCTTCAGGGGGACAGATAATTCTAGCTTTACTTCTATCCGGACCGCTACGACTAATTCGAACCACCAGGATGGATATTTAGTGAAGTTAAATGCAGCAGGTCGTGTTCTTTGGGGTGCTTCGTTGCGAGGTACTTCGAATGAAGCATTTAATTCGGTGGTGCTAGATCGATTAGGTTTTCCAATTGTATCTGGAGGCTTTAATGGCTGTTGTCCATCTTCGTTTGCCGCTACCATTAATAGCCCAATAGGCACGACTGGTATTGCTTCCTATGGGTCAAATTATGCAACAGGATTGTTAGCGAAATTTACCCCTGCAGGTGAGGTAGTTTGGCATACAACATTGCATAACCGCGATGCAAGCATTCGCAACATAGAGATAGATGCGCAAAACAATATCTATTTTGTAGGTGAATTCCGCTCTTGGAGCTCAGGAACAGCTGCAGAATTTAAAGATGCGGGCAATACCACGAGAACTTTAGCAAATCCAGGTATAGGATTAGCTTATCTAGTTAAATTGAATACAAATGGAATCTGGCAATGGGGCGTAAGTTATGGTAATAACGGAAACGGTGTTGCGACAACCACTTCCGGTTATGACCTAACGATAGATAATCAAAACAATCCATGGATTGTCGGAAATTACAGTGGTGGTATAGCTACCTTCTACTCTACGAATGCAACCAATTTAACACAACCTGCTTCAACAGAGAACAGAGCCTTCATCGCGAAATATTCTTCGGCAGGTGTTCCTTTATTAGTTCGCGGATTAAATCAATCGACTGGCCAAACAGTCTTCACCAGCATCGCTAAACAAGGCAGCAGCATGGGTGTAGGTGGTTTCTTCAATGCTTCAAATGGTGCACAAAATGATGCGCTTGTAGTCGTATATGATTCCACAGCTACTTTAATCAGCACCATCACGGGTGGTGGTCCGGAGGATGATCAAGTGAACAGCATCAATGCGGTTGGTAATGGGTTCTTGCTTGCAGGTACGCATGGTGCAAACGCCAATTTTGACAATATAACACTGGCGACGCAGGGAACTTTCCTTTGGAATACTTCAACGGTAGCAGTAGTCCCTACTCCTACGGGTAGAGCAACGCAATCTTTCTTACCTACTGCGACCATTTCTAATTTAGTGGCAATAGGCACTAATCTAAAATGGTATTCAAATGCCGCCGGAGGATCAACACTTAGTCCTACTACTGTACTAGTGAATGGAGTTACTTATTATGCTACCCAAACGATTAATTCGATCGAAAGCCCAGCACGATTAGCTGTAACCGTTAGCATAATAAACCCTGATATTAGTAGCTCTAAAACGGTATTGTGCGGAGGAGAGACCATACAATTATCGGTAACAGGTGTTAGTACGACGGGGAATTATACGGTAGGCTCAAGAGGCCCTGCTGGTGGTTTTATCTTCCATGATCAAGGTAGCACCTTAAATGGATGGCGCTACTTAGAGGCGGCTCCCGTAAATCTTCCGCTTAGCAGTTGGGGGCATGCACAGGGATCAGGTTTAACAAATGTTTCGATTCCAGGAGCAACTAGCCTAAGTATCGGAAGCGGTTTATCAAATACGCAAGCGATTGCTGGTGCGATCTCATCCACCACCACGGCCGCTAGACGCAGTTTAGACTACTCAGTGAATGGATACGATGATTGGTTCTTGCCATCGCAAGGAGAATTTGGCAGAATTTACACTAACCTAATTTTGAGAAACATAGGGAATTTCAATGTGGGAGCTATTCCTTCTCGAGGTACTCTTTACTGGACGAGTTCTCAGTTAACTGCTGAAAGTGGAAGTCACTTCTGCCTGGAGTGTACGAATGGTAACTTCTTCCAGTATGCCAAAGTCTATGAGCTGTATGTTCGCCCAGTTCGTCGTTTTGCGGGCGATGCAACGGCTACCTCGTATCGTTGGTCTACTGGTGAAACCACTGAAACCATTAACCCTCGACCTACCCAGACGACAACGTATTTCGTAGATATCACGTCAAATGGCAGCACATTTAGAAAATCGGTGACCATCACGGTAAATAACGTTTCGGCTCCTGCTGGCGCAGCTGTTCAAAATTTATGTACAGACAGCAAGATCTCTTCGATCGCAGCGACAGGAACTAATTTGAAATGGTATACAGCCGCGACAGGTGGAAATCTATATGATGCTACTTCTTTCTTAACATCAGGCGTTACCTATTTCGCTTCTCAAACGGTGAATGGATGCGAAAGCCCTACTCGTCTAGCAGTTCGCGTGAACTTACCGGAGCCAGTAGTGATTACTACCTCCGGACCTGTAACCTTCTGCTCTGGCGAGAGCGTTGTATTGACAGCAAGCGCAGGTACTTCTTACCGTTGGTCGAATGGAGCCACTACCCGTAGTATTACGGTAAATGGCTCTGGAAATTATTCAGTAGCAGTAACGAATGCGGCAGGTTGTACAACGACCTCAGCACCAGTGAATGTAGTGGTAAATATTTGCAACCTACCTCCTACCGCACTTCGTTATCCTAATTACAGCTACGTATTTATACAAGGACAAGAAATAACATCCCTTTTCCCAAGTAATAGTGGAGGAAAAATCACGAACTACTCCGTGTCTTCACCATTGCCTGCTGGGCTTGTATTGAATCCTTCGACGGGAGTCATTTCAGGAAGACCTTCTGCAATTAGCAGCTTGAGATCGTACACGATTACGGGATCTAATTCTGCTGGAAGTAGTTCTGTGACCATAAATATGTCTGTCATTATCAGACCTCCTGCTAACTTACGATACCCAAGTCCAGTTATCCTGAAAGTAAATACAGCGATAACACCTATTGTACCGACCTTTGAAGGCGAAGCAGTCACATTCAGTATTTCGGCGGGAGTATTGCCAGCAGGTTTAAGTTTAAATACCGTTACTGGTATTATTTCCGGAACGCCAACTAGCTTAATGGCCGCAACGAGTTACATTATAACTGCGACTAATTCATCTGGATCTGCTAGTGCAAATATGGTTATCACGGTAGTAGGAGACGCTCCTCTTTTAATTTGCCCAATGGCGCTCACCTATGTAACAGGAACTCCAATTCAAACGGTGAATTTTGCGGCTTCTGGCTCAAATGTTACTTATACCATAAGTCCTGCTTTACCTGCTGGATTAACTTTAAATGCTAGCACTGGACAAATTAATGGTACCCCAACAACCGTTAGTGCAAGAACATCGTATACGATTACTGCAACTAATTCGGCGGGAACTGCAAGTTGTAATTCTTGGTTCCTGGAAGTATTACCTCCATTTATTAATAATACACCAGCGCCACAAGTTGAAAATCAAACTTTCATCAGCGGCTCAACGGTTGCAGATTTAGTAGCTACGGGTACAGCCATTAAGTGGTATGCGACGCCATCAAGTGGAACACCTTTAGCATCGACGACGGTCTTGAATAATGGGGTAACCTATTTTGCAACTCAGACTATTAATGGAGCAGAGAGTTTGATTCGATCAGGTTCGATGGTAACCATCGTAGACCTCCAAATTGCGTCAAGTGCAACTAATGTATGTAGAGGCACGCCAGTTACCTTGACATCAAGTGCGACCATAGGTGGCGTTTCGATCATTCAAAATGGGGTTAACCCTCCAGCCTTAAACGGTAGCCTTGTAGCTTATTGGCCATTTAATGGTAACGCGAATGACGAATCGAACGGTGGCAAAAACGGTACCATCAGCGGCGCCGTATTGACGACAGATAGATTTGGAGTGGCTAATAGGGCGTATGACTTCAATGGTATAAATTCATTTATTTCCGTACCAGGAGCCTTCCCTATCGCGAATGACTTTACGATTTCCTTCTGGACTCAGTCTCAAAACACTCTTGCTGAAGGAACCGTTTTAGGAGATGGAAGCAATGACATAGGAGGCAATGACTTTAATTTAAGTCTAAACGCGAATAATGTGAATGTTCGGGCGGATAAATCTGGAACGAACCTGTGGGAGAACTTTAATATTTCGAATGAAAAAATCACCGGAAGATGGTCCCATGTCGTTTGGAAAATGACTCCGACTAGTTCGTCGATATACATAGATGGAAAACTAATCGAAACGAAGAACATCAGAGGTTCGAATGTAGGATTCCATGATGCGAGATCTTATTTCGGAGTTCGTGGAGTTTGGACTGGTTATTTGGACAAATACTTCAAAGGTAAATTAGATGATATTGCCATGTATAACCGTAGTCTGACGGATGCAGAGATTCAACAGCTCTATGTATCAGCTACTAATTTAAATTGGTCAACAGGTGAAACAACGCCAACGATCAGCGCAACCCCTAATGGAACCACTACCTACAAAGTGGAGGTGACGGTAGGTGGAAAAGTATTTAAGAAAGAGGTGACTATTGCGGTTAACCAAGTAAATGCGCCTACAGGTCTAAGTACTCCAGAAGTTTGTTTAGGTGCTACCTTAGCTAATATAAACGTTCAAGGAACCGACATTAAATGGTATAGCGCTGCTACGGGTGGAAACTTCCTTGTTTCATCTACGCCAGTGGTACAAGGAACGACTTATTTTGCTTCTCAAAGCACAAATGGTTGTGAAAGTCCTACTCGATTAAGTGTTACTCCTACGATTTACTCGAAGGCGACCATCAGTATGGTGGGTACTTCTTCGTTCTGCCAAGGAGAGACAAGAACGATTACTGCCAGTCCGGCAAGCGCTTACCTTTGGACGAATGGGGCGACGACTCAATCGATCACGGTATCTGAAAGCGGTCGTTATGCAGTCACACTTTCAAGTGCAGCAGGTTGCAGAGCTACCTCAGACGCTCAATTAATTACGGTGTTAGCGAAGCCAGCGGCAGTCATCACTGCGAATGGCCCTACTACCTTTGTGAATGGAGGTAACGTCTTATTGACAGCAAGCCCAGGTTCAAGCTATGCTTGGTCTACAGGAGCTACAACTCAAGGAATCGTTGTTTCTAAATCCGGAAGCTATTCTGTACGAGTGACCAATTCATCTGGCTGCTTTACAAACTCAAGCCCAGTAGAGGTTCAAACGATCTTCTCATTGCCAGCGACTAACTTTAGAATTACTAGCACAGGCGAAACGTGTCAGACAAGTAACGATGGTAAAATCTCACTATCTGCCACCTTACCGTTTAGCTATACCGCCACTTTAAAACAAGCGGATAAAGTGATACGTACCTTGAACTTCACTTCTAAATTAGATATGACAGGTCTATCAGCCGGTAATTATGCCCTTTGCGTAACGATCGCTGGCCAGCCTACTTATTCACAATGTTATGATGTAGTGGTAACAGAACCTAGTGACCTAACGGTATTTGCGGCAGTGGCTCCAGTGGAAAAATTAGTAGCCTTGTCATTATCTGGTGGCACAAGCTACAAGGTAGTCTTGAATGGGGATGCGTTAGAAACAAGTGCGAACAAGATTAACCTACCATTGAAAGAAGGTTTAAATAAAATCATGGTTCAAACAGACAAAGCGTGTCAAGGGGTTTACAATAAAGAGATTTATATCGGCGATGCGATAATGGGCTATCCTAATCCATTCAAGGATAAATTAACTATCCAAATAGGTAAATCATTCTCCCATAATGGATCCGTTACGATTTTAAATGCGGCTGGAACAAGCGTATTCTCAGGTACATTTGAACCAAATGCCGAGACTATAACCTTAGAATTAGGTCAGTTACAAAATGGAGTTTATTTCCTACAGTTAGGGGATATCAATTATAAAATTATCAAACAATGAGAAAGTATATATCCATCCTTTTAGTTGCGGGCGCGGTTTTTTCCTGTGTGATACCACCGGAATTATTGATTCCAGCTCCAGCGGCAGCTACCTTACTTGCTCCTACTTCAAACGAGATCTGCGCAGCGGGAACCGTATTGTCTGATTCGATAACGCGTATTAAGTTCACTTGGACAGCGGCTACTGATGCAGAGAGCTATGATATCACGATCAAAAACTTGCTTACTGGAACCAGTTTAACGCAAAATGCTACGACGAATTCCATCGAGGTGGCCGTAAAACGTAACACGCCATTCTCCTGGTTTGTCACTTCGAAGACCACAAAGACCACGAAAACGACAAATAGTGATATTTGGAAGTTTTATACCACCGGCCCAGTACAAATTTTCTACACACCCTTCCCTGCTGAAGCGCTTAGCCCTACGATAGGTCAGCAGATAACGGGGAATAAGGTGACTCTAAGGTGGAAAGGGGCAGATGTAGATAATGATATCTCTACCTATGACGTTTACTTTGGAACAGATGCGAATCCTCCTGTTATACAAACTAAATTACCGGCCACTACGAGCTCCATTGCGGATGTTACTGTGGTAGCTGGCACTAAATATTTTTGGAGAGTAGTAACGAAGGATGCGAAAGGCAATTCATCGTCGTCTGAAATATTTCAGTTTACGGTAAAATAGGGTCCCTTTTTTTGAGGTTTTTTAGTAATTTGTGGTCATAAGAATCCTATATGCGCAAATTACTATTAAACCTCATTGAATTTTTAGGTTACAAAGTCACTAAATTCGATCGCAAGGCAGCCGGCCCTTACGCGGATATTCAAGACAAGGTTTTTTGGGAGTTTTACCAAGTATGTCAACCCTATACGATGACATCGGTAGAACGTATGTTCGCGCTATATCAGGCGACGAATTATGTGATTGACCAAAAAATTCCGGGGGATTTCGTGGAATGTGGCGTTTGGCGGGGAGGTTCATCGTTGATGGTCGCACAAGTTTTAGCCCATCGTGGAGTTAGCGATCGCCACCTCTATTTATACGATACCTTTGAGGGAATGTCCGAGCCTACTGCGGAAGATGTCGATTTTAGGGGCCAAAAAGCGGACCAAATGCTCGAGCAAACACAAGATAAGAAGGAGACTTCGGTGTGGTGTTTGGCAAACTTAGACGACGTTAAATTAACGATGTCAAATAGCTCCTTTCCAGCTGAAAACATTCACTATGTAGAGGGAAAAGTAGAGGACACCATCCCCGTCACGGTACCCGCGGGCGCCATTGCTTTATTGCGCTTAGACACGGACTGGTACACGTCTACGAAACACGAATTAATCCATTTATACCCATCCTTAAGCTCAAGCGGCGTATTAATCATCGACGATTATGGACACTGGGAGGGATGCAGAAAAGCGGTAGACGAATATTTCACAGAACAAAAACAATCCATTCTCTTACAACGAATTGACTACACCGGCCGATTGGCTATTAAAAAATAACATGATGCGTTTACTACTTTTAACTCTCTTCGCATTCAGTGCTCTGGGCCAGCAAAAACCCATGCGTCTTTGGTACGATAAGCCGGCAACCTATTTCGAGGAGGCTCTCGTACTAGGAAATGGAAAACAAGGGGCGACTGTTTTTGGTGGAACGGTCAGTGATAAGATCTTTTTAAATGACCTGACTTTGTGGTCTGGGGAGCCGGTGGATCCCTATATGAACAAAGAGGCGTATAAAAATTTGCCAGCGGTGAGAGCAGCATTACAGCAAGAAAACTACCGGGCAGCAGATTCTTTAGTCCGAAAAATACAAGGCAAATTCTCTGAATCCTATGCTCCGCTCGGCACTTTATATGTGGATTTCAACCAAGCGAATCCGACGGAGTACCGCCGTGAATTGAGTTTAGACAAAGCTGTTTCAACCGTACACTATCATGTCGGGACGAATGAAATCCGCAAAGAATATTTCTTTTCACATCCAGACAAAGTCTTCGTCATCCACTTAACCAGTAAGGAGAAAAAAGGACTGAATTTTACGGTGAGATTCCATTCTTTATTAAAATTTTCGACCTCTTCGAGCACTAACCACTTGCACGCAAAAGGAACAGCACCTGTACGCGCAGAACCTAACTATGTGCGCAAAAAAGGGAATCCCATAATTTTTGATCCTTCGAAAGGGACACGATTTGCCTCTGACATTTTGATTCAATCTGCAGACGGGAAAGTAGTGAGAACGGATTCGACGCTACAAATGGTGGGTGGAACAGATGCGACCATTTTAGTGACGATGGCGACCAGTTTTAACGGATTCGACAAGAGCCCGTCAAAAGAGGGTCTGAATGAGCAGGAGATTTCAGAGAAAACGTTGCAGGCTGCAAGCTTTAAAGGGGCCGAGCAACTATTAGCGCGTCACTTAGCAGATTACCAGCCTTATTTCAAACGGGTGAACTTGAGTTTGCCAGCAGATAATGCACCGGATATTCCGACGGATGAACGTTTAAGGCGTTATGCAAAAGGGGAGAAAGATAGCTACCTTGAAACGCTTTACTTTCAGTTTGGGCGCTATTTATTGATCTCCAGCTCGCGTACACCCGGTGTTCCAGCCAACCTACAAGGCTTGTGGAATCCACACATTCAACCACCTTGGTCGAGTAATTACACAATGAATATTAACGCGGAGGAAAATTACTGGCTAGCGGAGAATACGAATTTAGGAGAGATGCATGCGCCATTTTTAAGCTTCCTAGAAAACCTAGAAAAGACAGGGCGTATTACGGCAAAGACCTTTTATAATGCACCTGGCTGGGTGGTTCACCATAATTCGGATATTTGGGCGATGTCTAATCCAGTGGGGGACTTCGGAAACGGCGATCCGAGCTGGGCAAACTGGCCTATGGGGGCGACGTGGGCATCGACTCATTTATGGGAGCATTATTTGTTTACACAGGACAAGAAATTTTTAGAGTCCAAAGCCTATCCATTAATGCGTGGGGCCGCAGAATTCTGTCTGTATTGGTTAATTGAAGATAAAAATGGTCGCTTGATCACGTCTCCTTCTACCTCTCCAGAAAATAGATTTATTACCCCATCAGGCTACCGTGGAGATACCGCCTATGGAGCGACGGCGGATTTAGCGATGATTCGCGAGTTATTTTTGGACTTAATCGCAGCCGAAAAAATACTTAAAAAAGACCCGGCCTTCCAGGCCTCTTTAGAAAAGGCTTTGGCCAAAATGCTACCCTACCAAATAGGCGCAAAAGGCCAACTTCAGGAATGGTATTTCGACTGGGAGGACACCGATCCTAAACATAGACATCAATCACATTTGTACGGTCTCTACCCAGGAACACACGTGACAGTAGCGGAAACACCCGCCATCGCCGAAGCCTCGAAAAAGACCTTAGAAATCAAGGGGGATGAAACAACAGGCTGGTCCAAAGGCTGGCGCATCAACCTCTGGGCCCGTCTTCGCGACGGTGATCATGCCTACAAAATGTACCGCGAACTCTTAAAATACGTAGAACCAGACGGAGTAAAAATAAACTATGCCCGCGGCGGAGGAACCTACCCGAACTTATTCGACGCACACCCTCCCTTCCAAATCGACGGCAACTTTGGTGGCTCGGCGGCTGTGGCTGAAATGCTTATTCAATCTTCCCCAGAATTAATCGAAACCTTACCTGCAATACCCGCAGCATGGGCCTCTCAAGGCTCCGTTTCTGGCTTAAAAACCCGCGGTGGATTCGAAGTATCAATGAGTTGGAAAGACGGAAAAGTAACCTCTCTACACCTGAAAGGGCTAAAAGGAAGCACGGCACGCGTAAAGGTGAACGGCGAAATTAAAAGTTTGTTGATAAAAACGGGAGAAGTTCACGTTTTGTGAAGTTTTAGTGGTAGGTTTGTGAAGGATTAGTGCTAGGTTTGTTTTTTACGAATACACCTAACCACATGAAAGTCCATTTAATTAAAGAAAAGACGATCTATCTTTTTTCGATTAATCACACGAACTGCTATTTCCCCTTGGAAGATTGGGTAGATAAAATCAGGAACGCGGATTGGGAGAAACCAGACGATATTTTATTTACCTTTCCCTCCTGCGACCTATTGGGCAATGGATCGAGCCGCGCGATTTTCAATATCAAAGGAAATCAATTTCGACTGATTGGTAAATACGGATTTGGCCTAAGTCAAGTCCACCTATTCATCTGCTGGATAGGAAGTCATGCAGACTACTCGAAGCTCTGCGCGAAAGGATTGCAATACACAATTAGTAGCTACTAATGCCATGAAATACCGCGTTATTGACTCCGATACCTTATATGAAAACTACTGCGATGTGCTCGAAAAACTCGTCTTTAGTTCCCCTATCACGCCAGAAATTCAAGATGAAATAAATCTCTTGACTTTACTGATTGAGATCTACGATAAACAAAATAGTCACTTTCGAAACCTCGATCCTGTTCAGCTATTAAAATCTTTATTGGCGGAGCATAAGATGAAAGCAGCGGATTTTGCCCGTAAACTACACGTCAGCGAAGGCTTGATTTCCGATATCTTGAAATACAAAAAAGGAATGTCGAAAAAGACCATTCGTGGCATTGCGGATCTATTTAAGATGCAGCAAGAGGCCTTTAATCGGCCTTACGCTACTTCTTCCACCAGCGAACTCACCCAGTCCTGAAACAGCTCAGACTCGATCTGCACGGCCACGGCGGCGTGCTGTTCCCAGTCTGGCCAAGTGGATTTTAGCTGAGCAATCATCTCTTCTAAGTGCCCCTCTTCTTCCACAATAATGGATTTTACTTGGACTTTAGACTTGGTATATGTGAGGATTTTTTGGTAAATCGGATACAACTCATCTGCCCGTAATTCGATCGCATAGGTCACTAATAAATAGGCTGCCCATTTCACGTCATAGCCCGAAAGACCGAGGTTTTTCTTTGCATATTGGCTGACACGCAGATCTAACACATCTAGGTAAAAACGAGAGGAGCGCGGGTTGATTAGAAACGCATCGTCATAGGTTTCGAAGCCGGACGGAACTAATTTGCTGATCTGCTTTTTTAGGTAATAGGCGTGGCGGTGCTCTTCCGCGGCGTGTTTTAAGATAATCAGGCTAACCTCTTTCTTGTGTTCAAATTTAGAAATTTTGCGCGCGCCAGAATTTTCCATGAAGGAAAGGGTGTTCAAAAAACGGGCATGAGACTCAGGATTCGCAACTAATTGTGCGATTGTATTAGTGGTATTCATGATGGACTTAGGCAAATAGTGTAGACAAAGATAGGCACTACATAAAATTTTTCTATCTTTAAAGTCTAACAATAATTCATCGAATGAAAAAATTCTACACCTATTACCTGGGCGTCCTGTTCCTTTTGATGAGCAGCCCGCTATTCTCCCAGGTTACTTTCCCGTTAAATGACGTCGCAAGTCCGTCGAATGGCTATTACGCCTTCACGAACGCGACCATCGTGAAAGATGCAAAAACGACTTTGACTAAAGCGACTTTGGTCATTAAAAATGGCAAGATCGAATCAATCGGAGCCGTGGCAGTCCCTAAAGATGCGATTGTGATTGATTGCGGCGGAAAATACATTTATCCGTCTTTCATTGATCTTTACAGTGATTACGGCATGAGCCCTGTAGCACCAGGTGGTGGCGGTTTCCGCTCCCCTTCCCAAATGATTTCGAACACAAAAGGTCCTTATTCCTGGAATCAGGCTATCAAATCGGAAGTTTCGCATGCGAAATTATTCGAGGTGAATGATGCAAAGGCGAAAGAATTGCGCAAGCTGGGCTTCGGCACCGTTTTAACACACCACATGGATGGAATCTCCCGGGGTGCGGGTGTTTTTGTGAGCTTAGCCAAGCAAAAAGAAAATTTGGTAGTCTTAAAAGAGAAGGCATCCGCGCATTATTCCTTTAACAAAGGATCCTCTTCTCAGGATTATCCAGGTTCATTGATGGGTTCGATTGCGTTATTGCGCCAAAACTTCTTAGACGCTTCTTGGTACAAATCAAAGCCTGCGAAAGAAGGAACAAATTTATCTTTAGCCTCATTTAATGAGATTCAAGGTCTTCCACAAATCTTCGAGGTAACCGACAAGTGGTCTGTTTTACGTGCGGATAAAATCGGCGATGAGTTTGGCGTTCAATACATTATCAAAGCAAGCGGTAATGAATACCAGCGCATCGATGAAATGAAAGCAACGAAGGCAAACTTCATTTTGCCTCTAGAATTCCCTCAAGCGATGGATTTAGAAGATCCTACAGATGCGCGTTTTATTAACGTAGCTGATATGAAACACTGGGAATTAGCACCTACGAATCCGGCGAGTTTCGAGAAGGCAGGTTTATCCTTTGCTTTAACGGCAAACGGTTTGAAAGACGTAAATAGCTTCATGCCTAACCTTCGCAAAGCCATTCAATATGGCTTAAGCGAGCAAAAAGCATTAGAAGCATTAACGACAACTCCGGCTGCCATTTTAGGTGTTTCGGATATGGTAGGAAGCTTAGATGCTGGAAAATTAGCCAACTTCGTGATCACGAATGGCCCAATTTTCGCAGATAAAACGAGCATTATTGAAAACTGGATTCAAGGCGATGGCTATACCATTTCAAAGGATCAATGGAGCTCAATTGCTGGGAAATACGCCCTTAAGTTAGGAGCGATGTCTGCTACCTTAAGCATCTCTGGTGAGCCAGGAGGCTATAAAGTACAGATTTTGGGAAAAGACACGACATCTGTTGATTTCTCCCAAAAAGAATCTTTAATCAACCTAAGCTTCGCTTCAAAAGCAGACAAAGGAAAGCGCACCCGCTTAAGTGGTACGTTCGCAGACGCTGCCTTCACTGGAACAGGTCAATTGGCGAATGGAGAGTGGGTTTCTTGGAAAGCGACTGCTTCCGCAGCAGCTGATACAGTAGCGAAAAAAGCAGCAAAGAAAGAAGATAAATTAGATTTAGGTTCCGTTATTTATCCATTTGCAGGATATGGAACGCCTAAACCAGCAGCGGGTGAAACAATCTTGATCAAGAATGCGACGGTTTGGACCAATGAGAAATCAGGTGTTTTAAAAAATAGCGATGTCTTATTAAAGAATGGAAAAATCGCAGCGATCGGTAAAGGATTAAAAGATCAATCGGCACGCGTCATCGACGCAACAGGGAAACACGTGACAGCGGGAATCATCGATGAACACTCGCACATTGCGGGTACGGGTGGCATTAACGAATGTTCACAATCGGTAACAGCTGAGGTGCGTATTCAAGACGTAATCGATCCAGATGACGTAGATATCTACCGCCAATTAAGCGGTGGCGTGACGTCTAGCCATATCTTACACGGATCTTGTAACACAATTGGTGGCCAAACACAATTACTAAAATTACGTTGGGGTGCTAACGCAGAAGGATTGAAGTTTGCGAACTGGGATCCGTTCATCAAATTCGCTTTAGGAGAGAACGTAAAACGTTCATACAACACTTCGAATCCACGTTTCCCAGACTCAAGAATGGGTGTGGAGCAGGTGCTAATGGATGCTTTCACTCGCGCAAGAGACTATGAAAAGCAAGGTCCAGGTAAGCGTATTGATTTAGAATTAGAGACCTTAGTTGAGATTCTAAACCACAAGCGTTTCATCACTTGTCACTCGTATGTTCAGAGCGAGATTAACGCGATGATGAAAGTGGCGGATCATTTTGGATTCACGGTAAATACATTTACTCACATTTTAGAGGGTTATAAAGTAGCTGATATTATGGCCAAACACGGCGCCAGTGCCTCTACATTCTCGGATTGGTGGAGCTATAAAATGGAGGTTACAGATGCGATCCCACAAAATGCGTATTTAATGCAAAAGACGGGTGTGAACGTAGGTATTAACTCGGATGATGCGGAAATGGCCCGTCGTTTGAACCAAGAAGCGGCGAAATCGGTGAAATACGCGGGTATGAGTGAGGAGGATGCCTTGAAAATGGTGACCTTAAATCCTGCCAAAATGTTACACGTAGCTGACCGCGTCGGTTCCATCAAGGAAGGCAAGGATGCAGATATCGTGGTTTGGTCAGACAATCCTCTTTCTATTTATGCTAAATCAGAGCAAACTATCGTAGACGGAGCAGTCGTATTCGATCGCGCAGCTGACTTGATTCGTCAGGCAGAATTAAAAGCAGAGAAACAACGCTTAGTTCACAAGATGATAGGCGCGAAAAAAGGCGGAGCACCGACTCGCCCAGCAACACCATCTTATAAAGAAGAAAACGAGTGCGAGGTGGATCATCACCACGGAAACAGCATTTGGGACCGTATTTCGAGCCGTTGGGATAACACTGAAAACTAAGATTCAAGATGAAAAAACAGATCATATATACCCTTTTCTTTGCGCTTAACGGCTTTGCAGCTCTTGCGCAAGAAACTATGCACCCATCCCCTGCCCAAAACAAAACGATCGTCATTTCCGGCGGTACTATCCACGTGGGCAACGGGACCATCATCGAAAACGGAACAGTCGTTCTCGAGAAAGGCAAAATCAAATCCGTATCCGCTTCCCCTGTGTCTATCACAGGTGACGTTGAACGCATCGATGCCACCGGCAAGCAAGTTTATCCAGGCTTAATCGCCTCAAACTCGAGCTTAGGTTTAGTGGAATTTGTTTCCACAAAATCAACCGTAGATATCCAAGAACTAGGCGAAATGAACCCAAACATCCGTTCCATCGTAGCGTATAATACCGATTCGAAAATCATCAACACGGTTCGCTCGAATGGTATTTTGTTCGCTCAAATCACACCACAAGGTGGCATGATTCCAGGTTCTTCCAGCGTCGTGCAACTCGATGCGTGGAACTGGCAAGATGCCGCTTACGCGATGGACAATGGCATTCACTTTAAAATGCCTGCCTTAATAAACCGTCCGTCGGCTTTCCAAAGAAGAGGGGCGAATGCGGATCCAGTGGCGGCAGGTTTGGCGCGCCTCGAAGAGGCGCGGTCCTTTTTTCAGGAAGCGAAGGTTTATTTGAATGAGAAGACGCATACAGCTACGAACTTAAAGTTTGAAGCTACTAGAGGATTGTTCGACGGAACGAAGCCCTTTTTCGTGCATTGCGACCTTGTAAAGGAAATGTTAACTGCGATTCATTTTGCCAAAGAATTCAACTTCAAACTAGTGCTCGTAGGAGCCACTGACAGCTGGATGATTGCAGACATTTTGAAGGAGAACAATGTAGCGGTGATTTTAGGTGAAATCCATAGCCTACCAGCAACGGAAGACGATGCGGTAGATCAACCGTATAAAACCCCAGGCATGCTCCAAAAAGCAGGCGTCCTGTTCACAATGGGCTTCGAAGGAAGTGATGGAAACTGGCGCCAGCGCGACCTTCCTTTCCACGCAGGAACGATGGCCGCATACGGTATGACAAAGGAGGAAGCCTTGTCAGCAATCACGTTGAACGCAGCTAAAATCCTACACATTTCGGACCGCACTGGAAGCATTGAAGCTGGAAAGGATGCGAACATCGTGATCAGCACAGGCGACATTTTAGATATGCGTACCAGCGTCTTGACGAATGCCTTTATTCAAGGTCGCGCGTTGAACTTAGACAACAAACACTCGCAATTATTTGAGCGGTATAAGTATAAGTACAATGTGAAATAAATTGAATTAAAGTTTAATATAGAAAGTCCTCAAAAGCTGATTTTGTCTTTTGGGGACTTTTTTTATACTTTGATTGCGCATGAATATCAGTGTTTTCATAAAGTTGCGTTATATTATGATTTAAGTTTTGTTTTTGCATTTATTCTCTGAATATTATCAAAAATATCACTGTAACCACTAATAATTATGAAAACCAAACTCGTCTTTTCGACCGTTTTGATCAAGTCCCGCTTGACCTTACGGATGACACAATCACAAGTCGCCTCCGCCGTCGGCGTATCCCAAAGCGCCTACAATTATTGGGAATCTGGCAAACATTATCCGAACGCCACCAAAATTTACCTTCTCATCAAAGTCCTGAAGATTCCCATTGAGGATGTATTCTCGGCCTAAAATTTTCTTACCTTTGGGGGGATGATTCGCCTCAGCATTTTACTTTTTTTCACTCTACTTGCTTGCACCAGCTCCCCTGAGCCGGCGACTCATTTTTACGATTGGAAAAAAGAGCTAAATCAACTTTCATCATCCCCCCTTTTGATAAAAAAGACCGTCATCCTCGACGGCAGTACGGAAGTAATCGATTCCGTTCAGGTGGATTTAATAAAAGAATGGGCACTCTTTGAGGAAGCCGATCTCAACAAGCCCGCCTACGCCCTCAGTTACCAAGATCGTTCCACTCCAGGCATCATACAGTATATTTTGAAAAAAGGAGAAGATCTCCCTGTACGATCATTTAAGATTGAATTAGATTCCTTAGGCCGTCCTTCTTCTGTTGATTTTGTGATTTCATCTGAGAATTTAATTTATAGTACGTCCAAAAAACTATCAATGCGCCTTTTTGCAGGTCGTGTCGTTTCCTATTCCATTTCAGGTTCTCAAGCTTTGCGCTGGTTTTCGACGCCTACGCGCTATTCAGTTAGGGGGGAAATACTTTCAAAGCACTAAATGGCATTTTCAGGTATTGACACTTTTAGTCAATACCTGAAAAGCGCGTTTACCCCCGAACGATTTATTTCACAACACGACGTTTCAGAACAATCAGAGCCTGTAAAGCGTTTACGGGGCATGCCCATTTAAAACCAAAAGAAAAAACATCGAAATAATTCGTATTTTTAGGGCATGATTTTACGGACAGAGAATTTAGTCAAGAAATACGGAGAGCGATTAGTGAATGATCACATTTCGTATCAAGTGGCGCAAGGTGAAATTGTAGGATTATTAGGGCCAAATGGCGCGGGGAAAACGACTTCCTTCTATATTGCTACAGGATTAGTGAAGCCGAATGAGGGGAAAGTGTTTTTAGGGGATTTGGACGTAACTGACTTGCCTATGTACAAAAGGGCGAGATTAGGCATCGGATATTTAGCACAAGAGGCATCCGTTTTCAGAACATTAAGCGTGGAAGAAAACATCCAGGCAGTGTTAGAAATGACGGATTTGTCGAAAGCCGCGCAAAAAGAAAAAGTGGAAAGCCTTTTGGAAGAATTCTCTTTAACCCACGTTCGTAAAAGTTTAGGACAGGTGCTTTCAGGTGGAGAACGCAGAAGAACAGAAATCGCGAGAGCACTGGCGGTAGACCCCAAATTCATCTTGTTAGATGAACCATTCGCGGGGGTCGATCCCATCGCAGTGGAGGAAATTCAGACGATCGTGTCCAAATTGAAATACAGAAATATCGGGATCTTGATCACTGATCACAACGTGGATGAGACTTTGTCCATTACAGATAGAGCTTATTTACTTTTTGAAGGAAAGATTTTGAAGGCAGGAACGCCAAAAGAATTAGCAGATGACGAACAAGTTCGTCGACTCTATTTAGGTAAAAACTTTAAATTGCGAGAATAAGTAGGATGAAAAAGGAGACGATTGCGGTACATGGGAGTCATTTGAAGGATGAGACAGCGGGGTCGATTTCGGCACCCATTTTTTTGACAACTACTTTTGAACGGGCTTTGGATGGAACTTATCCGAAAGGCCACATGTATTCTCGCAACTCGAATCCAAATCGTACTGCCCTCGAAAAAGGCCTAGCGGCCTTAGAAGGAGCGTCGCGAGGCTTCGCTTTCGGCTCAGGCCTCGCCGCCGTAAATGCCGTCTTCCAGTGTCTCCAGTCCGGAGATCACATCCTACTGCCCGAAGTAGGCTATTACGCCTCCTACAAACTAGCGGAAGAAATTCTAGGCCCTTGGGGATTAGAAGTAACACAGGTGGATATGACAGACCTAGCGAAAGTAGAGAAGGCGATTCAAAAGAACACGAAGCTCATCTGGGCGGAGACTCCGGCGAATCCAATGCTTTGCTTGACAGATATTAAAGGACTTGCAGAGATTGCAAAAAAACACGGTCTAAAATTAGGGGTAGATAACACATTAGCTACCCCGATCATCCAAAATCCCCTGACCTTAGGTGCCGACTTTGTCATGCACGCGACGACAAAATACATCGGTGGTCACTCCGACATTATGGGTGGAGCGGTACTTGTGAAGGAAGATGACGACTGGGCAAAGCGCATGGAGCGGGTACAAATTTTGATGGGAGCGACGCCTAATCCTTTGGACTGCTACTTATTAGCCCGAGGTTTAAAGACTTTACCGCTGAGAATGCGCGAACATAGTGCCACGGCTTTGGAACTAGCTAAACGTTTAGAAAAACACCCTAAGGTAGAAAAAGTACACTATCCAGGCTTGGAATCCCACCCACAGCATACGCTTGCAAAGGCACAAATGAACCAAGGTTTCAGTGGTATGATTGCATTACAAGTAAAAACAGGAGAAACAGAAACCCGAGATATGGCAGGGAAATTGCAGCTATTTCAACAAGCTACGAGTTTAGGCGGAGTGGAATCACTTGTGGAACACCGTAAATCCATCGAAGGGCCACAAAGCACAACTCCCGGAAACCTGTTACGCTTCTCGATCGGCCTAGAACACGTCGATGATTTGTGGGCGGACTTAGACCAAGCCCTGAATACTATTTAGAGATCTCTTTCTCTAATTTTACTTCGATTTCTTTATCGATTCCTTTCAATTCGACGCGCTGACGCTTAAAGCCTGACTTCGAAATAGAAAGAAAATTGTATTGCTTTTCATCGAACTTAATTTCGATGGGAGTCTTTCCTACAAAGTAACCGTTTAATATCACTTCAGCGCCTATTGGATCACTTTTAACTAAAATAGTCTTAGTTGCCGAAGGTGTAAATGAAGTTAAAAAGCTGATTAATAAGACAATAGCAAAATTTTTCATAATAAATATTGAATGAACAATTCAAATTTACCATAAAATACATGAATCTGTACCCTGAGGACTAAAAATATCTAGTTGCTGATAATTGGAGTTGTGTATTTAATTTAACCTTATCCAATACCCATTGGTAATTTCTAATGAGGGCAAAATTCAATTTAGCGGATATGACGACTTGCTTCATTCTACGTTGGTAATATCCTCCAAAATGTATATCCACCCACTTAGGATCCCATATTTTAAACGCATCATAAAAATAATCCATATTGTGCGCATATCGCTCAATTGTAAATCCAGCAATAGTAGCGGGGCGCACAAAGGCTACATCGAAAGTTTGAAGATTAGAACCGGGTCCAATGCCAGCACCTAGTACTTGGCCCTCATTGGTATATCCATGACGGACAAAATCATGGCGATACCAAGGTCCATTATTTCTAACCATTCTATCGGCAGTCATTTCCATGGCCGTATTTTCTATAGCCAAGCGAACATATTTTCCAGGGGACTGCAAAAATACTTTGCGAATTCCATATAAATAAGCCCTTGAATGCTCTAAAGATATGTACCAATCAATTAAACTATTCTTGTAATCATTCCAACCCACTTCACCATACATCTCTATTTGCGAAGCAGGAAAGACCCAGCGAGCTGAAATAGAAGCTAATTGGTCCCTGCGTTTCCCATCCTCTAGAGGGACTCTTTTCTTCTCCAAAGGCAAGAAAAATGGGAAAATATCTGAAAAGCCCCTGCCTAGATCCGAAGTATACAGATGAAAGGAACGTGAAACACCTAGGAATAATCCCGGTATCCAACGCGGCTGGTAATTCACAGTAATGCCCGTAAAATAGCGCGTCCCTGGCACCGGTTTTGGCTCTAAATAATTAATCCCATTCACAATGTATTCATTCGGATTAGGCTGCACACCTGAACCTTCTAATCGGCCTGCCACCCATTGAAATTCGAATGAACCCATAAAAGTTTTAAGCGGCTTCACACTATTAAATGTGCCGTGTAAGAATCCGGGGGCATTATTTGACATCAATAAAGAATTTCGAAAACCAGGTCCCCACCAGAGATTCTCTGTTGAAATTCCGACCGAAACAGAAGGAGAGGAAAGTCGAAGAGCTGTTTGGCCTAAACGTAAACGGGTATAAGTGGAGGTCCCAAAACGTTCCGGAATATCCGTACTATTCCATAAGACTATCATGGGCGCTCGCAAAGACCCCTGCAAAGAAAAAGTCTCAAAATCCTTATTCTCTGCCACGAATAACTCTGGCTTTACTTGTAAACTCAAACCCTTGTATTTCGTGAAAAAACCAGCCGTAAAATAGGTTTGTAAGCCTCTCGCTGGGATCATGGCGCCGTCATTCCAGCCCATGGGAACCAGAGAATTATATGAAGTCAAGATAGAAACAGGCAGTATACGTGGCTTAGTGGTGTCTGCTACAGGCCTAATAGTAAACGAATTATGAGCTCCTGAAATCAATTGCTGATTGCGCAAACGCTCTTCAGAATAATCCGGCATACCCACTGGAACAGTCTGGGCATAGATTTGGGTCGTCAAAAAGAAAAAAAAGATCCGTTTTAGCATGAACAAATTTAGGGAGGATTAAGCGCAATGTTGTAAATTTGAGTATTAAAGATTTTTATGAACAAAAAGTCCAATCGTTATGTGCTGATTCGCTATGTGAACGATGCCCTTGTGGTCATCGCGGCGTATTTAGTGACACTTTGGAACACCGGACATTTCAATCAGTGGAATCCAGCCTTTGGATTATTGGCCTTAGTTCTATGGTATTTTGTCTCTTCATTTTCCAAATTATATGCGGACAGACGCTCTAATAAGTTCGCTGAAGAGATCATTTTCATCATTTATCACTTGATTTTATTTACCATTCTACTCAGCTCCAGTCTCTTCTTTTTGAAGCCGAGTGGAGCATATGATTTCCTGTTTTTTGTCTATTTTATTGGGGCCAATTTTGTCTTGGCTGCCGTTACAAAGTATATTTTACGAAAAAATCGCCACGCAGCATTTTACCAAGGACGAATGAATGATGTGGTTTTACTTATAGGGGCAACAGCCGCGGCGAAGAACTTCTTTGATACAGTACAGAAATACTATTATTATGGCTATAAGGTGGAGGGAATCATCGATGATGAAATGAATAATATCCAGGGTTGTGATTATTTAGGTAAAATCAGCCAGCTAGACCTTATTTTAAAATCTCGGTATATTGATGAGGTGGTCATAGCCTTACCCACAGACGATTATTCCACAATACAGCGCTGCATCAACATTTGTGATTACTATCGGACTAAAGTTCGTATTTTACCTGACTTCCAACAATACGCCACCTCTTCGATTAGTATACAAACCATCGGTCAAGTACCCGTTGTTAATGTGGGACGTTTACCCCTGGATCGCCTGGAAAATCGTATTTTGAAGCGCATATTTGATGTGACATTCTCGGTGTTGTTCTTCTGTACTTTCGGGTTGATTTTGTTTCCGCTGATTGCTTTGTTGATTAAGTTGACGTCCAAAGGGCCCGTCATCTTCAAACAAGAACGTTGGGGCTTGAATAACGAGACCTTGATCTGCTATAAGTTTCGGACGATGGTGCAGGAAAGTGAAGACGTGGATGAAGAAGGAAATTACCAGCAGGCACACAAAGATGACCCGCGCATCACGCGTATTGGGGCTTTCTTACGGAAGACGAACTTAGATGAGATTCCGCAGTTTTGGAATGTATTGATGGGCGATATGTCTGTGGTGGGACCTCGTCCGCACCCAACTCCGCTGAACATCGAATCGATGAATACAGTGGATAATTATATGTTACGCCACATTGTTTTGCCAGGAATTAGCGGCTGGGCGCAGGTAAACGGCTGCCGTGGGGAAACGCGTACGACGGAAGACATGCAGGAACGTGTGGACTTTGATTTGAGTTATATTCACCGCTGGTCGTTTTGGTTAGATTGCCAAATCATCCTCCAGACGGTCATCAACTTCTTCAGAGGCGACCAGAACGCTTACTAAGTTTTTGTTGAATGATGAGCGGAATGAACACCGGCGCCTCCACGAAATAGCGTTTAAACATACGCTTAGGCTCCTGCAAGAAGCGATAAAACCATTCCAAACCGGCCTTCTGCATCCATACTGGCGCTCTTTTGATCATTCCCGCGGCTACTTCGAAGGCTCCGCCTATTCCGATGGCTAGATGTGTGTCTAAGCTAGCTAGATTTTCTGCAATCCAAATATCTTGCTTAGGAGCCGTCAGACTCACCAATAAAATATCCGGTTTCACGGAATTGATCGCCTGAATCATCTGCTCATTTTCATCCTCTGTAAAGACCGCTCTGAACGGCGGTACGAAGGTTCCCACCATTTGTACTCCGGGGTGCTTCGCCTCCATCACTTGCTTTAGCTTTTCTGCCACTCCCGGCGAAGCGCCGAGCAAAAAGATGGAGAAATTGTTCTTTAAGGCAAACGGAAATATCCTCGGCAATACATCCAACCCCGTAATCCGTTGCTTGATGGGCGTACCCAAAAACTCAGAGGCCCATTTCACCGGGACTCCATCGCAAAGAACATACTCCGCGTTCTTGTAGATGGTTTGAACGCGCGCTGTCGCGCGCGCCGCTAAAATCGAATTCACCGGAGTAATACAGACCTGCACTTTTTGGCTCTGCTGAATCACAGCCTCCCAATCGCTGAACAATTCGTCCATCGTCAGCGAGGAAACGGGAGTGCCCAGAATATCAACCTTATTATGCTGCATTCGGTGCTTCATCCAATTTCGGTTCCGGGAAGAAATCCCCTAAAAAATACAAGCCCACCCAGGTCCAGAACGGGAAAGCGCCCATGGGTCCTTCTAGGAACACATCGAAGCTTCCGTTCAGCCAAAAAGTGAAAAGAACGCAGGAAATCATCAGCTGCTGATCGTTCAATTGCCGCTTAAACATGGGCTTAAACAGACATAAAAGCCAATAGGCCCACAATAAGAACAGCGGCCAGCCGAAACGTGCTAAAATCGTCAAATTAAAATTATGCGGCGACCGCAAATCCTCCACATCCGTATTAATATCATCACTCTCTGCCAAACTCATCCCCAAACCTTTGCCCTGTACCGCATATTCCGACGTAATACTATAATCAATGATATTCGCCCACCAAATCAAGCGCCAAACCTTGTTCTTATCCAGCGTCGCATCCTTACTCACCCCAAACATCGAACCCACATTCTCCACTAATTGCTCCATCCCCACCTTACGGCCCTGGAAGTTTTCCTTCACCTTGATAGACGCATACAATGGCAACACAATCAACAAAATGATAGGCAAATAACGCGCATATTGTTTGAACAAAACCCGCATCTCCTCGCGCTTCGTGTAAAACACAAAAAGGCCTAAACTAATCAAATAAGCGAGCATTCCCGAGCGAGAATAGGCCGTGATTATCAATAAATTCAACAGAATCGCTACGGCTAGTGTCACCTGAAAACGGATCGATCGGTGGTTCAAATACAGCATTAATACCAATGAAGAAATCAACAAATGCACCCCCATATCGCCATATTTATAGAGGGCGAAAGGCACGGAGCCGAAAAGGATGAATTTCTCGAAGAATTCGGAGAAATTTTGAAGGTAAAAATTCAATAAGGCAAAAAACGGAAACCACGTATAGATCTTGATGATATACTCCCACATTTGCGCGCGCAAATCCTTGAACAGAAACACAAAGAAAGCAAACCAGGCATATTGGATCACGAAAGAGTCGCGAATCACATCAAACAGGGCATAAGAGCGCAATCCCCAGCCGATATAGCCTACCGTAACCGCTAGAAAAAAAGCCAAAATCTTCGTCCGCTTATCCCAGCCGAAGGCATAGGATTTACGCGTTAAAAACAGGACGATGAATCCACCAGCCCACAAAGCCTCCGCCAAAAAACTGTACGCAATCCCTTTGTTGAAAAACACATAAAGTGCCATCACGAAGAAATAGGCCTGCAAATACAGCTTCTTAACGGCGTCCATTGATTTGGTATTTTAAGGAAACCTGCCACTGCTGGTTCATGTAATCCGACTTCGTAGAGGATTCTGACCAATCTGCGATGTTATCTTCGATGCGCACCCAGCCTAAATTATTCACCGTAGTTTGCAGATAAGAACCGCCCAAAACCAAGTTTTTCGTTAGTCCGATTTGAGCTTCCACGCCTAACATAATATTTACCCAATAGCGGTTCTCGTAACCCGATCCATAATATTGGTACACGTAAAAATCATTGTTTTTTGCCCACCGTTCCGCGTTCAAGCGCAGTAAACTACGCCCCCGATGAACACTTAAATAAATGTTCTGACTATTCGAACCTGGCCCGATGGAGGCTCCTAGCATTTTGGCATTCTGCGTATAACCCTGACGCACCTGCGTACTCGTGTACCAGCTAAGGCGAAGCGGTTCCCCTCCCGGTTGCGTATTGTCGATCACTAAACCCGGATCCATCAACTGCAATTGCGTGAATTCGATGCCTAGCTGTAAATAGGATTTCTTCTTTTTGCCCAAAGGAAATAACTTCCGCCCCCCTATAACAAAACCCGTCTTCGTGGAATCCCCGAAGAAGCTCGCTGGCCCCACTAATTTATCCGGTTGTCCTAGTTCCGCATAGAATTCCGCGTGGTCTTTTGGCAAAGCAAAACGGAAGAGAAAAGCCCCTAATTGCATCTTGGGGTTCTCTACAAACGGCTTGCCTGGTTGTGGGCCTTGATCCTCGAAATAGGTTTGATGTGCGTAGGAATAACCTAAGTAAAAGTTAGGCACCCACTTCGGCTGCCAGTTGATGATAAAGGCCTTCAGCATACGTACTGAATTGTTTTTGTTCTCAATGCCTCCCGCCCAGATCGGTCTGAAGTTCTTGTCCTCCGGAGATAAATAGCTAGAATTCTCTAACATCCCGATGAGTCCTTTGCCCTCGAAAGTTCCGATGGGCGTGATGACAGGTTTTCGGTTTTGGACAAAATAATGCAAGAAACCAGACGCCTCGTTCGTCAGAACTAGACTATTTCTAAACCCTGATCCCCACCAATTATTCTCCGTCGAAACACCCGTCGAGACATTCCCTAACTTCAAGGCTATGCGAGACTGGCCCGGGTAAAAGTAATGCAAGGGCTCCTCGCCAAAACGGCTGTATTGATCAATGTTATTGTTAATAATAAAGAAAACCCGCGTCCAATAATTCCCATCCTGCGGACTACCCGCAAAGGGAACCGTAGGCAAATTCTCTGCTTCCACATATTCTGGTTGCAGATTCACATCAAGGAATTTCCAAGAGAAATGCACCCCTAAACTCCAACGACGCTGAAAACCCACAGACGGAAACATCGTTCCCTGATTAAATCCAAAAGGCATCTTGCTGTTATTCTGGGTCGTATGACGTAGCGAAATACGTTGGATTTTAAACTTATCGCTAGTGTTCGTTTCCAGTTCCTGAAGCGCGGAAGTCGAGCGAATCAGAAACGATTGATTCGCATATTTCACCGAATCCGTGTTCATTAACTGCGCATTACGCTGCACATCCTGCAGACTAATATCATCCAGCAAAGTCGTTTGCGCAAAGACCGAACACGAAAGCAATAAGAGGCCTATAACGTACTTTACCATAAGAAAATCGTATTAATGAAGGCAAACACATT
>JACCDN010125153.1_pt1 | contig 54616 bp, 50 predicted proteins | sample 7441691 | NCBI WGS metagenome assembly JACCDN01 (sample SAMN15323439, study PRJNA562643) | freshwater metagenome | isolation source: river surface water | place: USA:Blue River Watershed | collected 2017-08-16 | reverse complement strand
CTACAGCATATTGGGCCGAGGCTAGCGCTAAGTTCTTATCCTGATCATGGGTGCTTAATTGGTATTCCGTTACCACATTTTGCATCGTTGCAATGCTTAAGCCTGCCAATATAGACAGAATTAAGGTACTGATCACCAAAATGGACCCGGAAGTTTTTTTCACACCTGACATACCAATGGATCCCTCAGCTCATAAAGCAATCGCTCTTTAACGTATAGCGGAGGGTGGGCGGCTTTACAATGAAGACTGTACGTTCTTATCGATGGTGGAACGTGCTCTAAAGATCCGGGACCGTACCGTACCAATGGGACAATTCATGATCCCTGCAATGGCATCGTAGGATTTACCTTCTAATTCACGCAGGGTTATGGTTTGTCGCAAATCATCGGGCAATCCGTTAATAGTATCGTAAATAATTTTTTCAACCTGATCCCGAATCATCAATTGCTCAGGTGTGGCCTGGTCTTTTGGGGTATGTCGCATTAAAAAATGATCGATTTCTAGGGTATTGAGATCGATAGAAGGCAAGGTATGCTCTCTCAATAGGAGATAATTTTTAGAGGTGTTAATCGCCACCCTATACAACCAAGTATAAAAAGAGCTGTCCCCCCTAAATTTATCAAGGGCGCGGTAAATTTTTATAAAAATCTCTTGGCAAATATCTAAGGTTTCATGAGGATCTTTAATAAAGCGCATTACAATGTTGCTAACCCGTGATTGATAACGCACAACTAAAATATCAAAAGCTTTAAGATCGCCTTGTTTAGCCGCTTCAATTAATTGAATATCTAAGCGATTATCCGGCATTAACTATCCCCCCTAGGTCTGAGACCGCACCCTGTATGAAGAACAGGTTGGATCCTACCTATTGAGCTTAGTTAATTTAGCAACTTATTTCCAAAAAGATGTTAGTGTAAATGCACAGACTATTCATAGAATCTTACACGCGTGCTTAAGGTACGAAAGGCAAAACTATCGAGGGTATCCCCTGGAATGGGCACATAGCGTGTACCCGTGCTGGTTTTTAAACCCAACACTAATAAATAGGGATGCACAAAGGTATCTGGGCTTAAATGGCCTCGCAAACAGCGGCCATCTTGTAATGTGCAACCCCAGCGCGCCCTGCTATCCTGCCATACTGATACTACAGAGCCCTTGTGTGAACGACTTAAATGTCGTTGCCCTGTTTGTATGTATAAGCATAATAAGCCTAACCCTAGAAAAGCCTTCACAAACCACGCTAAAGGTAGCATCCACACAATAAAGGCTGCAAAACTATAAATGACACTCAAAAAAACAGCCAAACTTTTTGAAAAACCTAATGAGAAAACAACATGATGCATTAGGTACAACGATTATCTTGTGATAGGACAGTGCGGATCTGCAAAATCATGCTCTGCATCGATGCGCCTTCTGGTACAGCCTGCCCGATAAACCATTCATACAGTGTTTGATCAGATTCCTCTAAAAGCCTTCTGAAATCTGCGCGTGCTGTTTGTGTGAGCGAAGCATAGGCTTTATCCAAAAAAGTGCCCAGCATGAGATCCAGCTCTAACATGCCACGTCTACATTGCCAACGCAGTTGTAGTACCTCTGTATCAATGGTTTCCAGATCCATAAAAATCTCCATCTTGTGATACGATGAGTATACTATGAAGCCAAAGACCTCGGGCAATATCTTCGATCTGAACCAAGCCTATGGCATTATCGCTGTATCTGGTGAAAAAGCGGCCGTTTTTTTGCAGGGTCAACTGAGTAATGATATCTATGCGATAAAACACGGATCGTATCAATGGAGTGCGTATTGTAATCTGAAAGGTCGGGTTCGTGCATTACTAAGGGTCTGGACATCGGAAGACGGTTATTGTTTATTGTTACCACGTAGTATTTTAGCCCAAACGCTCAGGGTTTTAAAACAATATGGTCGATTTTCAAAAATCACCCTAGAAGATAAAAGCGCCGATTATTTGATCAGCGGTTTTGTGGGATCAATACCCGAAGAACAACGTCGCTTAACAACGATTCAGTTATTGATTTTGCCAGATGCTACTGTATCTCGCTTTATCTGTGTGGAATCCCATCCACCTTTCATCTGTGGGCAAGACACGCGTAAGGCGTCTTGCAATGGAGAAGCCAGCGATAGCTCACAGGGGGATCTTGCACAATGGCAAGCGCTTGATATGCGTGCGGGGATCCCTGAAATAACCCCCCAGACCATCGAGCTTTTTTTACCGCATCCTTTAGGATTGGTTGCCTTAAAAGCGATTAGCTTTAACAAAGGCTGTTTCTGCGGCCAAGAAGTGATTGCACGCATGGAATACAAAAGCACCCCCAAACGACAACTCGCTTATTTACAGGCCGCTTCTTATGAAGGACCGCTACCGACGCCAGGCATGAAGATCTATGCTGATCCGCATAGTACCCAAACCATCGGTACCGTGGTCAATACAGCCCATGAAACATTAGAAATGCTCGTGGAAATACAAAAGGATAGGATGTCCATGGATGTTGTTTATCTAAGCGCAGCAGACGACGAAAAACGTTCTGCAGTTTCAACCACCCTCATCCGGCCTTTCGGGCCGGAGTAGGGGAACACCCCGCTCCTGAACAGGGGGTGAGGATTGTTCCGCTCGCATCTGTGGAAAGAGCAATACATCTCGAATCGAAGGACTATCGCTTAATAACATCACCAAGCGATCAATGCCAATCCCTTCGCCTGCCGTAGGGGGTAACCCATGTTCTAAGGCCACAATATAATCGGCATCAAAATACATGGCTTCTTCGTCCCCAGACTCTTTGGCACGCACTTGTGCTTGAAAGCGATCAGCTTGATCTTCGGGATCATTTAGCTCTGAGAATAAGTTAGCAATTTCTCGGCCTGCAATATAAAACTCTGCGCGATCAGCAACCTGCGGATTTTTCTCATTCGCACGCGCTAAGGGTGAAACTTCAATCGGATGCTCAATAATAAAAGTCGGTTGTTGTAATTGGGATTCTACTTGTTCTTCAAAAAGGGAAAATTGCTTAAGGCCTGGCATGGCATCGACGGCTGATTGGCTTAAGCCCGGTACATATTTTAAAAGGGCTTCTTTAATCGTGAGACGTGCAAAAGGTTTGGCAAAATCTAAGCTTAATCCCTGGTAGTTGATAATCAGTGAACCGCACACACCCTGCACCACTTCTCTAAACAAAACTTCGCTCATGTCCATTAAATCATGATAGTCGGCATAAGCCTGATAAAATTCTAACATGGTAAATTCTGGGTTATGTCGCGTGGATAATCCCTCGTTTCTGAAATTACGATTGATTTCAAACACTTTTTCAAAACCACCTACCACCAATCGTTTTAAATACAATTCAGGCGAAACACGCAAATAGAGTTCCATATTTAAGGCGTTGTGATGGGTCACAAAGGGCTTGGCAATCGCGCCGCCAGGAATGGGGTGCATCATGGAGGTTTCCACCTCTAAAAAATCTCTTTTGATTAAAAAATGGCGTATTTGCTCGATAACGGCGGCACGGATCTTAAAGGTTTCACGACTTTTTTCGTTAACAATTAAATCTAAATAACGTTGTCGATAGCGTATTTCCTGATCGCTTAAGCCATGCCATTTATCGGGTAAGGGTCTCAAAGCCTTGGTTAATAACCGTAGATGAGAGGCTTTAATGGATAACTCGCCGGTGCGTGTTTTAAATAAAGTACCGATCACGCCCACAATATCGCCCAAATCCCAGTTTTGAAAAGCTTCATACTGCCCTTCAGGCAAGCCATCACCACGCACATAAATCTGGATCCGACCACTGCCATCCTGTAAATGTATAAAAGATGCCTTACCCATTAAACGACGGGTCATCATGCGGCCTGCCACTGAAACTTTGATGGCTTGCTGAGTGAGTGCCTCATCGGATTGATCACCATAGGCAGATTGTAAGGGCTCTGCTAAATGGCTGCGACGAAAATCGTTCGGAAAAGGATTACCCTGCGCTCTTAAGGCAGCTAATTTTAGCTTGCGGCCTTCTATTTGTTCGTTATCACTTGGATCGGCTTGAATCGTCATGCTTATATCCCCTCTTTTAAACTCGCTGCTATAAAACGATCCAAATCGCCATTCAAGACAGCCACGGTGTCGGTTGTTTCAAGACCGGTTCGTAAATCTTTGATTCTGGATTGATCTAATACATAAGAACGGATCTGCGATCCCCAGCCAATATCCGCCTTATTGCTCTCCAAAATCTGTTGTGTTGCCAAACGTTCTAAACGCTCATGTTCATATAATTTGGCTCTTAATTGTTTCATCGCATTCGCACGATTCTTATGCTGAGACCGATCGCTTTGACATTGTACAACAATATTGGTGGGCACATGGGTAATACGAATCGCAGAATCGGTACGATTGACGTGTTGTCCCCCAGCACCACTGGCGCGATACGTATCAACACGCAGATCGGCAGGATTGATATCGATAACAATCGCTTCATCAATTTCTGGAGAAACAAAGACTGAGGCAAAAGAGGTATGCCTTCGATTACCGGAATCGAAAGGAGATTTACGCACCAATCGATGAACACCCGTTTCGGTTCTTAACCAACCATAAGCATAAGGTCCCTCAAACTGTAAGGCTACGCTTTTAATTCCCGCAACATCCCCATCGGACATTTCTAAAACAGTGACTGTAAAACCACGGCGTTCGCCCCAACGCAAATACATTCTTAGCAGCATTTGGGCCCAATCTTGTGCTTCGGTACCCCCTGATCCCGCCTGAATATCCACAAAGGCGTTGTTAGGATCCATCGGGTGATGAAACATGCGCTGAAATTCGAGTGCTTCGACGGCTTGGGTATACTGCGGTATCTCTTGGCTAAGACTTTCTAAAACGGTTTGATCGTCTTCTGACAGTGCTAATGCCCAGAGTTCTTCGAAATCGGCCAGATTATTTTCAAGTTTGCGAAGACTGCCCACTATTTTTTCTAGATCGGCGCTTTCTTTACCTAAGGCTTGTGCACGCTCTGGATTATCCCAGATCTTTGGATCTTGTAATAAGCCCTGTACTTCCGCGAGACGTTCGGTCTTTTCATCGAAGTCAAAGACACCTCCAGAGTGTGTTCACCCTCTGGGTCAAGTCTTTAATGATAGGTATAGGATTGCTTTCTAGCACTTTCTTTCAAACTCACAAAAGACATCCATACAAAACAAGCGCTTTAGCTGCCCCTTTAAGCAACAGCTAAAACACTTGGATCTTGGATGAGACCTTAGACAAGACCGGTCGCAACGGCCGCGCTCACACCCGTGCGTGAACCAGAACCTAATTTTTCTATCCCTGTTTGCAAGGTCTTGGCCTGTCGTAAAGCAAGCTTTGGATCTTTGAAGGTGTGGGTTAACAAGTAAATACCCTGAATACCCGACACAAAACTTAAGGCTAAATCGGAAGCCTGATCACTCAAGCCCATAGCACGAAACTGTGCCTCAGACCAATTAAGCTGATCATGCAATAATTTAGCCACTTGGTCAGCCAAAGCACCACCTTGTTTGCCCAATTCTTGACACAAGCTACCCACTGGGCAACCATAGCGCGCGATTAAATCAAGTTCTTCCGTATTGAAGGCCAACAAAGCCAGTAAGCGTGCCTTGGGATCGACATTGTCACTCAGCTTCTTAAAGAAGTCTGTATACTCTGCCGCACGTTTTTCAACAACAGCTTCACCAATAGCTTCCTTGGTTTTAAAATAGTAATAAACATTCCCGAGGGGAACATCCGCTTCCTGCGCAATATCTGCAAGGGTGGTCTGATTAAACCCTTTCTGGTGAATTAAGACCTTTGCAGCTTCAATTAAACGAACACGTTTATCAGTTTTCCGTGGCATAGCGTTTAAATCCATCAATAATAATTAAGGGAACACCCTATTCAACTACGACCCAAGGTAAGCACCCTGTTCATAATCACCCGTCCTCATGCGGGCAGTATACCTAATTACACGTCAGTTGAATACCAATTTCTAGAGACCTCATCACTATTTATTTTGTTATTCAATCGAATTACTTTTGTTTCCACGAGAAGCCTCGAAGGTGCATCGTTACAGCAACGTTTCCCACCCCGGATCGGGTATAAAACGTTTTCCATAACGCTGCCCTAAAAGCTTAAGCCGCTGCACCAACAAGGCAGGCCCTTCTTCTGCAATCGCGTGCATCGGCCCCCCTCTAAAGGGTGCAAAACCTGCCCCAAAAATAAGCCCTGCATCCAGTAGATCGGCATCCATCACCACTTGTTCACGCAAACAAGCGACCGATTGATTCAATAAGGATAAGATTAGACGATCACGCACATCTTCGGGTGTTTTGTACACCCCCAAGGCCTTTTTTAATGGATTACCTTTGTTGTAGACATAAAAACCGCGTCTTGTTTTCTTACCTAAATGCCCTGCCGCCAGCAATTGCTGCAATTTGGCAGGTATAGCTTCTTGTTTTAAACTTTGTGCAGCATAAAGACAAACATCGATACCGACGGTATCGACCAGTTCGATGGGCCCCATCGGCATACCATAATCGAGTGCGACCTGATCCACTGCCTCCATGGGTACCCCAGACTCTACGATTAAGACAGCTTCTAATAAATAGGGCATCAGGATCCGGTTCACCAAAAAACCAGGCGCACTTTTGACGGGCAAGGGTAATTTATCGATGGCACGCACAAAGGCTAAACCTTTTTCAACCACCATTGGATCCGTTAAATCGCTGGCAATCAATTCGACCAAGGGCATCGAAGCCACAGGATTAAAAAAATGTAAGCCTATCAGACGTTTTTGGAGCGCAGGATCCTCGCTTAAGTCGGCTAAGGGAATGGTCGAAGTATTGGAAGCCAATACGGCATCTTGTTTGGCTTTAGTGCTAAGGTGTGCAAAGAGTGCTCGCTTAGCTTCGACTTTTTCAATAATGGCTTCAATAATCAGATCAGCATCCGATACACCATAGCCTTTGGGATCGGGTATTAAGCGATCCATCGCCGCTTGCACACGATGTGGTTCTTTTAATTGTTTTTTAAACAGTCCCAAAGCACGGCTTAAAGCGCTGGCAATCATCGTAGGTTGTTGATCTTCGAGCGTAACTCTAAAACCTTTGAGCGCACACCAGGCTGCAATATCCCCCCCCATGACACCAGCACCTATGACATGCACATGGACATCTTGGGTATTCTCTCCCTTAGCAAAACGCTTTAAGCGTTCTTTGAGATAGAAGACGCGTCCTAAATTTTTAGCCGTATCACTGATAACCAGATGAGCGACCGATTCGGCTTCCACAACAAAAGCGTGTGGGTCGTCCACCGAATACTGTACCCAATGGGCCAGTGCTATAAACGGGGCTGGGTAATGGGCAAAACGAAGCTTTGAAGCTAAGCGATTTTTTAAAATGTGCCCGATCCATGGCCTTAGATAAGGATCACCAAGCCATCTTTCTAGCAGGGTCCTGCACCGTGGCTTGGGGGTGTGCTGCATAAAATGCTGCACAGCCGCTTTGGCTTGGCGCCTTGGTACACAACTATCGACAACCCCCATTCGTGCGGCTGTTTTTGCATCAATCATGCGACCGCTTAAGATTAAATCCAAGGCTTTGAGTGGACCTATCAATCGTGGTAGACGTACAGTCCCCCCCCATCCCGGATGGATCCCCAAATGCACTTCAGGTAAACCCAATATCGTTTTTGGATCCTCAACAGCAATACGATAAGTGCAGGCTAGCGCCAATTCTAAGCCTCCGCCTAGACAGAATCCATCTATCAAAGCAAGGCTGGGAAAAGGCAGGGCTTCTAACTGTGCCAAGATAGCTTGGGCATCGAAGATAAGCTCTGATGCATCTTCTGTGGTCTTCAGATCTTTGAATTGATCGATATCAGCCCCTGCAATAAATCCATTTTGCTTTCCCGATTGAATCACAAGCCCTCGTGGCTTTTGTGGACCCATCAGCGTATTGAGACAATGTGATAATTCTTGTAATACTTCGGCATTCAGCGTATTCGCACGGGCCATTTTTCGATCGAGCACTAACCATAGAATATTGGATTCATCGAGAGTATAGGTCCAATGTTGATAATCTTTTTGATCCATGGTTCAAACCTCCGAAACATTTTCTATCAGCATGGCCCCACCTTGCCCACCCCCAATACAAAGGCTGGCAATGCCTCGCTGCACCTTATGTCTTTTTAAGATCTGTAATAGATGTAAGACTAAGCGCGCCCCACTCGCCCCCACAGGATGTCCTAAGGCGATAGCGCCCCCATCCACATTAAGACGCTTCATAAAATCTTGCTCCCTCAAAGGATCATTGGAAGAAAGTTTTTTCACACAAGCCAACACCTGGGCCGCAAAGGCCTCATTGATTTCCCAGTAATCAATATCTTTGATCTGAAGATTCTGACGGGACAATAAGTTTTGGATCGCAAACACAGGACCCAAGCCCATCACCGCAGGATCTAAGGCCGCCCATGCCGTATCGATAATCGATCCGATGACGGGTAATTGATAGCGCTTCACGGCTTGTGCACTCGCCAACAGTAAAAAGGCTGCCCCATCACTGATTTGAGAACTATTACCGGCTGTCACTGCACCAAAAGGCTTATCAAAAACAGGCCTTAGCGTTGCTAGTTTTTCCACACAACTATCTTCACGTACACCCTGATCCTGCGCGATGAAACCACCTTTACTATCAAACAAAGGCGTTATTTCTTCAAAATAGCCTGATTGCCTAGCCTTCATGGCCCGTTGATGACTCTGCACGGCATACGCATCCATCGCTGCGCGCGGAATATCGAACTGATAGGCTAAATTTTCTGCCGTTTGTCCCATCGAAAGGTTCACAATGGGATCCTGCAGGCCCTGTAAAAGGGAAAAAACGGGTGCTAAAAAATGGGGTCTAAAATGGCTTAGAACATTTAGACGGGCTCTGATCGTTTTTGAGGTACGCCATGCACCCAGCCATTCTGCAAAGGCTCTGGGGTACAACAAGGGTGCACGGCTCATGCATTCGGTCCCCCCCGCTAAAACCACATGATAGGACCCTCGTACAATACTATTGTAAGCCGCATCTAAGGCTTGCAACGCAGAGGCACAATTTCTCTGCACCGTCCATGCCGGCACATGCGACCCACACCCCAATCGCAGTGCAATAATACGTGCAATATTGGCTTCATTGGGTGCGGGCATCACACACCCTGTAATCACTTCTTCAAGTGCCTCGGGCGATAGCCTATTTCTTAAAATTAAAGGTTGTGCCGCCGCAACCGCAAGATCGGCGGCAGACCAAGCGCCAGGACTTGCCCCCATTTTTAGAAAGGGTGTACGCGATCCATCCACAATATAAACAGCTGATTCATTTTTAGGCATGATATTTCCTATCAAAGATTGCTGGGTCAAAGGCATCCACTCGAATAGCTTCTAATCGTTGTTGTTCGAAACTGAATAATAAAGTTGCTTCTGCTTGATCGATGATTTTTTGCGCTAAGGCCGCTGCGACGCGCTCTGCCATCGTTGTCTTTTGTTGTATTTTACCCGCCTTTACAGCTTTATCGAGTATGAGCAACAAAGGCTCGACTCTTATCATTTGCTGAAGGGTTTCTTCTAGCTGTGCTTTGGGGTTTTTCTTTGGATCACCTAAAAAATAATGTTCCATCCAGTGCGCACGAAATGCGGAAGGCGTCATCATGGCTACCACCAAAGAATGCTCTAACTTATCAAGAGGATAGGCATAAGGCCGACCATAGGGAAAGACCAAAGCCTTCAAGAAGCCACCGATACCTGGGATTGGAAAATTATCAAAGAGCCCTAAAAAAGCAGACTGGATCCGATAAAGACAAAGCTTCATACACCAGTCCAGGTGAGCACGCGCTTCTGGATAATCACCGCTATCGTGCGAATACTTTAACAAGGCACACCCTATGTATAAGTAGCTTAAAACATCACCCAAACGTGCTGATAACTTTTCCAAACGCTTTAAGCGCCCGCCCAATAAAGCCAAAGAAAAATCTGCCACCCAGGCTAAGGCTATACTCATACGATCAAGCTGTCTATAATAACGAAGTTTTTCCGCATGCAAAGGAGGGGCGTCGATTCCAGGGATGGAAAATCGTCGAATACAGGGATGTATGTCCCCGACTGGGATTCGGAAAAACTTTTTGGATAAGGTACTAGGCGTGGAACAAAACCATCCTGCACTAAAAGCGTGCACCATATTTCTCACCATATTTGATAAACTATAACGAAAATGTTTTAAGAAAACACCCTCGAACTGCAACAGACCCACGGCAGGATCTACATGGTTAATAGCCTCGATACTCTGCTGTATATAAGGATGACAGCGAATGGCACCTTGACCAAAAATCATCAGATTACGTGTAAGAATATTGGCACCTTCTACCGTAATACTAATAGGTACCGATCCATAACAATAACCCAAATAATTATGGGGCCCTAGCATAATACCACGCCCACCATGCACATCCATGGCTTTATTAACCGCGACCCGTGACATTTCGGTAATCTGATATTTAGACATCGCGGTCACAATCGCTGGGTGTATGTCTTGATCAAGTGCCGTTAAGGTGAGCAAGCGCATGGCTTCTATCATATAGGTCTGCCCTGCAATCTCGGCCATGCTGGATTCCACCCCTTCAAAACGACCAATAGAGGTATTGAATTGCTTACGAATACGCGCATAGGCACCCGTACTACAATAGGCTGTTTTTGCAGAAGCAGCACTTAAAGCGGGTAGGGAAATGCCACGCCCCACCGACAAACATTCTATCAGCATACGCCATCCTTGCCCTATCATTTCAGGCCCACCAATAATCCAGTCTAAGGGTATAAAAACATCTTTACCGCGAATGGGACCATTCATAAAAGCCTGATGCAAAGGTACATGACGCTGTCCGCGCTCAACACCTGGATGATCGCAAGGTATCAAGCACAATGTAATGCCCACATTTTTGTTTTTACCAAGACGTTGTTCCGGATCGTAAAGCTTAAAAGCCAAGCCTAATACGGTTGCAATAGGCGCCAAGGTAATATAACGTTTATCCCACTGCAGGCGGATCCCTAGAATGGTCTTCCCCTCGAACATTCCCTCACACACAATACCCTGATCGATCATAGCACTCGCATCGCTACCCGCTTCTGCAGAGGTTAGGCCAAAACAAGGTATTTCTTGACCACACGCCAACCGGGGTAAATAATAATCTTTTTGTGCCACAGTGCCATATTTCAGGAGCAATTCCGCAGGCCCCAAAGAGTTAGGCACCATGGCCGTAATCGCAGCGGTTAAACTATGGCTCGCTATTTTTTCAACAACCGTTGAATGTCCCAATGCCGTAAAACCCAGGCCACCGTAGGTTTTTGGTATAATCATGCCAAAAAAGCGTTCTTTTTTCAGATAATCCCATACAATGTCTGGTAAATTAAAGGTGTTTTGCATCACATCCCATTCTTCAAAAAGCCCACATAGGGTTTCGACAGGACCCTTGAGAAAAGCTAATTCATCCTCACGCAGTGTGGGCTTGGGCAGTGTTAATAAAGCATCCCATTGTATACGTCCCTGAAATAAATCGGCGTCTATCCATACATCGCCTGCCTTAATCGCCGCTCGCTCCGTCGCACTCATAGGGGGCATCACGCCCTGCAGGTAATGAAACAGTGGCTTGATCAAAAAACGACGGCGCAGCGAAGGCCACCAAAGTACAAGGAGGATCACAGCCAATAAAGAACCACCCATCCACAAGGATAGACAGCTGCTTGAAAGATCTGCGTGTGCTACACCCAAAGAAAGCAGGCCCATCAGTGTCCAGGCCCACAGCGGTGCACCCAAATAGGCCAGCCCTATTACACTGAGGATCATACATAACGCCGTGATCATGATAAACTTCTCCGAACCATCCATTTGTAATGCCCCTCTCTCAAGGCGAGAAGGATCTTCGTCGCTAACAGCACACATCACTAAGAATAGGCCAAATTCACTAAACCATTTGCCCTAAAGACGTTCTTCCCTCTCTCTTAAACAATGACTTTTTATAATAGCTGTTTTTTTGCACAGTCTGGACAACAGACCAGCTTTATAATATGGTCTAAAGGTGTGTTCTGTTTTATAAATGTCGTCCTGGATCACGAATGCCTAAGACAAACGATGGCCCTAAACTCACCAAACGCCAGCAGGAAATCCTGCAACTCATCCAATCACACATTGCAGCTCAAGGATCGCCGCCCACCCGCGCCGAGATTGCTAAAAAAATGGGCTTTCGTTCACCCAATGCGGCAGAAGATCATCTGCGCGCCTTAGCCCGTAAGGGTGTGATCGAATTAGTTTCGGGTACTTCCAGAGGTATTCGTTTGGGGAACCAACCGGTTGCGATTCCAATGATTAAACTCGCCTCACTATACCCCAAAGCTTTACTCAGCCCTGAATATATACAGGGTACTTATAGTCTGGATCCACGCTTTTTTAAGCCTAGCACAGACTTTTTAGTGCTTATCACCGAACGATCAGCACACTTTGAACCCGGTGATTACCTGGCTATTCATCAAACTCCGCATGCAAGCAAGGGCCACATCGTACTGCTGCGTGAAAATCAGCATCTACGCTTAGAACCCTTTTCTGACCATTTAGCAGAAGAGCTCGCACATCACCGTGTATTCTTAGAAGGACAGGTGGTGGGTCTTATCAGGGATGCAGGAAACTTAGCCCTGCCTGTATGAGCCCTCACACCAAAATATTAGTCGGCTTATCGGGTGGGGTAGACTCTGCAGTCGCCGCGCTTTTACTCATCGAACAAGGCTTCAACATTGAAGCCTGCTTTATGAAAAACTGGGAAGAAGATGATAGCGACACCTATTGTCCTGCCGCCCAAGATTTCCTCGATGCACAACAGATCTGCGCTATTCTAGACATCCCATTACACAGCGTTAATTTTTCCACACACTATTGGGATAGTGTTTTCGAACACTGTTTAGAAGAATTTCGTGCTGGCAGAACACCCAACCCCGATATTCTATGTAACCGTGAAATTAAATTTAAGGTTTTTTTGGACTACGCACTGCAACACGGTTTCGATAAAATGGCCACCGGGCATTATGCAAAGGTAACGCATGAAAAGGGGTCTTATCGTTTATACAAGGGCGTGGATCCTGGCAAAGATCAATCCTATTTTTTGTATACTCTAAATCAGCAAGCCCTTTCAAGAGCACTTTTTCCCATCGCTCATCTTGAAAAAACTGCGGTGCGTGCCCTTGCAAAGCGCGCAGGGTTTCCGAATGCCGCTAAAAAAGATAGTACTGGGATCTGTTTTATTGGAGAGCGAAAATTTAAGACTTTTCTGAATCAATATATCCCTGCACAACCCGGTCTTATAGAAACCGTAGACGGTCAGGTGATTGGCCAACATGAAGGTTTGATGTTTCATACCTTAGGCCAACGTCAGGGCCTAAAGATTGGTGGACAAGCAAAGGCAGCACAAGAACCTTGGTATGTTTTAGCAAAAGATCTCGCACGTAATGTCTTAATCGTGGGTCAGGGCGTGAATCATCCACGCTTGTTTAGTGATCATCTACGCGTCGGATCGTTACACTGGATCACAGGAGAAGCACCGCACGCTACACAAGTCCAAAGCGCTCATACCGAGGGGCTTCGTTGCGAAGCCAAGGTTCGCTATCGCCAAGAGCAAGTGCCTTGTACCTTGACCCGTGATATTGCAAGTGAAGGGACAGTGCAGTTTGATAGTCCTCAACGAGCCCTCACCCCTGGACAATCTGTGGTATTCTACCAAAAAGACCTTTGTCTAGGAGGAGGCATTATCCAATGACTATTTCAACCGTACAGGGACGCGTGCTTGCGCTCGCAGGTCTTTTCCAAAGCGCCTCGCTTGTTAATCAATTGGCGAAGACAGGGCGTGTATCTGAACCTTTTTTCTCGGCCTCTATTCAAAGCTTATTTAGTATCGATGCAGATAACGCCCTGGCTGTTTACGGGGATGCACAAGAAATTGCCTTAGGTCTTAACGAGGTGATCCGCCTATTCACAAATAACAGTGCCCCTAAAGATGCGGATATTGCACGCTATGCCTTTTCATTAATACACATTGAAAGAAAACTCATTCATAATCCCGCAATGCTTATGCAAGTACGTACTGGTATTCTACGTGCAGAAATCCAAGCCAAGCATTTCTCTACCACCCATGAAAATGTGATGGCTAATTTAGCTTCCCTCTACACGGATACACTCAGTACTTTTAGTTTTAGGATCCATGTATCGGGCGAAGCACTGTATCTTAACCAGGCATCCGTGCTGCATAAAGTGCGTGCCCTACTCTTAGCCGGTGTGCGCTCGGCCGTTTTATGGCGACAACTGGGGGGTAAGCGCTGGCAATTACTACTCACCAGACCCTTGATCCTGCAAACAGCGAAAGAATGGCTATCTACACCGATTGTAGCAGCCAAGGAAACACAAAAAGAAGAAGAAACGATTAGCTGATACACTGCGCCTCAGTCCAGCCGCCGAAGCGCACAGTAAAGATGATTTCCGATGACATAGAACTAATCAAGCACTTGAAGGTCAAAACCCTACATCAGTTTATCAGTGCGAGGGTGTCGTTCAAATGCCTAGAAAAAAATCTACAAAAGATGATGGTAAAAAAGACGCTTTGTTATTTGCGGCAAAACTTGTGGCAAATGATCTTCAAAAAGAGAAAGCCCTTGGAAAACTTAAAGAACATATTAAACTTAAAGAACATGTTTCCGAGCTCGAGGCAGAAAAAATAATAGAGCACGTGCACAAAATACAAACAGACACCCCAGACCCAGAAAAAACACAGTCTACATCTGAAAAACTACTAACCTTCTTTCGATCCAAGCCCGATGAATCCTCTCAGCCTTCGCCAAGGCCCGCCGACCCCGACCAGGGGGCTACTAAAAAGAAGAAACCTAAAAATAATTAACGACTGTCGCGAAATCTGTATCTGTAGGAGCCGGAAGGAAGATCGGCCCCTACATGATGATCGCGTCAATGAAAGAATGGCCTATGCAGTGGCTACAACACCCATATCATCTCTACGCTTCACAGCCGCCGCAACGCGTGTTGAAAGCGCTTTGACAGCATAGAGCCATGCGACGGCAACCACGATAAAGGTAATGAACGCAATCGGTGCAATCGCAACCACATCTTTGGTAGCAAAGGCAATGAGTAACCAGCTTTGCACCATCGCACCACCCGCTTTCCCTGCACGCCCACCAATCACATCCACGGCTGCCTTACCCTTGGTTTTCTCTTCGTCAGAGAGTGGGATATAGGCCATTTCTTTGGTGGGATCAAACAACATATATTTCACAGGTTTTGCAACCACAAGAACGCCAAAACCCAGAAAGGTTGCAGCAATCACGGCTGTGGTACTCATCAGTGTCAACAAAGGTGCCATCAGATCTTGACTCAGGATAAAGAGGAAAAAAGCGCCCCCACCTACCAAAATCACAAGCGGCGTAATAATGGCGGCTTTTAACCAAGATACCTTACGTAAAATTTGGCTTCCAAAGAACAATCCAAAAAGAATGGCAAATAGACCTTGTGAGAAGGAATAGTAACCCATTAAGGAGTTATATAATCCCTTATCACCCGCGGCATACAGACTTATTTGGTGCTTCCACTGTACTTCCACTAAATTAATCGTGACACCATAGGCCATAATGAGAGTCGCAATCAGCAAGAGCTCCTTGGACTTCAAAAGCATTTTCAAGCTATCAGCCAGGCCTAGCCTCTCTTTCTTCTTTTTGGGTACACCCGCTTCGTCCGGATCAAAATAAAGCTTATCGTTCAGTACATTACGATGCATCCATTTGTAAGCATAGATTGCCAGTAAACCCATCACCACGACAGAGCCCATGAGCAACTTCAGGCTAACACCCCATGCATCAACACCCGAGGAGAGATAATGTTTAATTGTGTCTGAACAAAACACCACCGTGGGACCCGACAAAAGTAAGGCCGCATTGCCAATCACGGCAAATAATCCATAAAAACGCTTAGATTCACGCAGACGCACCACATGATTGGCAAACTGCCAGAAACATAGGGCAATCATGGCGCTGCCCCAGATTTCAGAGAGAATATAGAATAGTGAGTAAACCCAATAAGCGTAAATATCGATAAACCCACTTAAAGCAGGCGCGGCTTCATACAACGCATCCAGGGATTCTTTTGAAGGGTGTAATAAATCTAGGTTGGGATACAGCACAAAACCAAATAACCCAAAGAATACGAGGAAAGGTACAATCGTCGCATAAAAAACATTTTCACGGCTTAAAACATTGGTCAGTTTGGCATAGAAAATCACAAACAAAATGGCCATCGGCGTCACGCAATAAGACTTCAGAAAGGTAATCGCGCCAGCACCGGCTGCATTCACAACCAGGGTGTCTTTAGTATCACGCAAAATCGTATAGTTAAAGAGTACGGCAAACATAATGAGTGCCAGAGGAATAAACTTTTTCATCTCGAAGGAATGAATCGGCCAGAGGAGCTTTCGAAGACCCACAAACTCTTCGGCTTGGCTACTTTGCGGCTTATTTGACATACACTGAAACCCCTATTTAACTTAAGTCATACCTAAATGTTGAGGGGTTTATCATAAGGGGATTTTTCTCAAACAGCAAGAAGCGTGTGTAATCACCCTAGCGGGTCAATCCGATCTCGATGCCCATAAGGCTAGGATTGTAGCCCTTCAAAGCCTGGTAGTGGGACCTGATCTTTTTCGATCATTTGCTTGAAAGACGCATCCACGCTGTGTAGATCGATCATATCAACCTTATACGGTAAATCAGAATCTTCAAAGGCCAGCACGAGTTGTGTTGTTTCTTTACGATCTAAAACACGCCCCAGATCAATGGCCAAGTCTAAATCGGAAGAACGTTTGGTGGTACCTAAAGCCCTGGACCCAAATACATAGACGCGTGCATTTTTTGGTAAACTAGCATTTAATATCGTTTGAACTATTTTTAAATCGACAGGACGTATATCAATAGATTTATTCACGCTGCAATGCCTGTCGTTTTTTAAGCTGATCCAGCAAATACTTTGCATCCTCTAAAAAAGCCGGGATTTCTTCAAAAACACCTTGGGCTTTTACTTCATCATAAGTATGACTGGTGGTTCCACGTTCTTTACGATATTCTTTCCACATCGCAAGTTCTGATTGTATTAAACCCTTTTCATAAGCTGTTCGAATCAATTCATTAAAAGTTAATTCATCGATAACATTTGGATTCGTATCCGTTAACTGTAAATAACGCTTTAACATTTTTAAAGATATTTCATAAGTAAACTCAAAAGCTTGAATGGTTGCCGCACGCAAATGCAACGCCAACCGTACATCTGCTTTAGCCAGAGGAGAATGATAATAACCCAAGGCCTCCTCCAATTGAGCTATCGCCTTTTCTAAAGATGAAAAATCTAGCTTCATAATACAGTCTCTTGCCTAATCATTTCAGGTTACATAAAACAGTTAGCTGCATTGTACAATGAAAAGAAAAACTAATCCAGACCTAACCCCAATCGCTGTCATCATGCACAAACCCATACAAATACTTCTTTGTGGGGGTGGCAGCCACATACCACAAACGCATGGCTTTATGCTGGGCATCGTTCCTTTCCTTGGCTATGGCGCTACCGCGCGCTGACAGACGCATCTGCGCCTATCGGCATGTCTTCCCTGTTGGGTGCATTCGGTGGAAATACAGTGGGTGCTAAGGGTAATACCCGTTTTAAAGGTAGCGACTGTGATTGAAAACGCAAAGGCGTAAAGACATAAGGCATCGTGTCAAAAGGATAGGTCGTTTTCGCATAAACATAACGTGGAAAATTAGCGTACAAGTTCTTTTCAGCCAATAAATAATTTTTAATCAGTGTTATGCCCTGTATTAAGGCCTCTTCATAGTGCATCACTAATGGTGCTATGATTTCAACCTTGCGTTTTTGGGTAATAGCGCTATAACCTTGTACAACCAAAAATAAACACAAAGGCTTTAGCCACTGTAATTTTTTCTGGTCCAGCAACGCAAGCATTTTGTAAAAATCGTTACCAACATTCAAACCATTCACAATATTGTCATATATTTTTAGGTCGACAGACAACCTTGTGTGCATATAAGATAAAGCAATAGGTTCGATTGCAGCGCATAGGGCTTCGTAAAGCCCCTTTTTCCAATACATAATTTGATAAAGAATAACTTTAGACGCTTGAATACCTTCGATCAAAGAGGCATCCCCGGTTAGCAAACATAAAGGATCCGATTTTTCCAACAAACGCATCATATCACTATGCGACAAAGGAAATGGATTAATTAAACGGACGCGCACGCCTTCAGCGTTGCACGCGTGAAATTGACTTTGATCTTTAAAATGACACTCTAGCGTGCTTATTTTAGCTAAAAAACCAAAATCCTCAAGATCCTTTTCAATACCCGATAAATGTTCTGCAAACACGGGCATAACTATATTAATGACAGGGTAGCCATCGCGTCCGTTTTTTAGATGTTTCAAAATTGCTTTTTGAACAGCTACGGCGATAAAAGTGCTTGGACTTGAGAAATTTGACTCATATTCTTGCGTTAAAACTTTCGCAAAATACCCAAAAAATAAATCATCTCCACCCAGCTGTAATTTATCGTTCAAATAATTGTTTTGAAAAACAGGAACTGAATTGAATGTCGGTCGCCTTATAAAAACACCCAGTGAACCTGATCCAACGCCTGTTTTTTGAGTCTCTAACTGAGAGCCATCCGTATACAAGAAATCATATTCTGTTAAATTTAAGACATTTTTAACCCCAGGAAAAGAAAATAAAAATTTCAGATCGTGCGCTTTTAAATAATGAAAGCTCGGGTATGAAACAATGGCCGTATTGCAACCAATTAGCAGTTTTAGGAACGAATAATTCGAACGCAGCTCATGAAAATCACTGACATGGATCCTATCAACACCGGGTGGAATCATATCTTTGACGAGAATATTGCGTTCAGGAGACGCGACAACCCAGGTTATTTTTTGGGTCGGATTTATTGCGCGTATAGCCTGTATTGCTGTACTCGAAGAGCTAATGTCGCCAAAACCCGCAACTGCGAAAGTCAAAAAAATTAAATGTTGTTCTTTATTAGGCAATGGACTTGATTCAACAACCTGCTTGATCAACGCTTTAGAAAAATCATGGTATCCCACCATGGAAGCCATAGCTATTAAGAAAATACGTTGCGATTGATTGAACATCAAGGTTTTTGGATCTTGTGAAAATAATTTCTTTAAAAAGTCTAAGTTTTTCAGTATGTAGCCATGTTCTTTTAAATAGAATTGACCAGGTACTATTGTTACACCTAATTTCGAAAATAGTGGATTATTATCAAAGAATATTGCACCATCGCCCAAAATCATATCTGAAAAAATAAGCCTTTTTAAGAAATCTGGCTTTGTATAAATTTCATTAAAAGGTCCTTCGAAACGGGCCTCACACCCATCATGCGCGTGTGAACTTTGAACAGGTTTAATAGTCTTTTCACACAGGCTTGTTATCGCTGATGATGCCGGATCCTTTGGGAAACACCATTTTACTGCCGTTAATACAGCTTGCGGAGCAGTCTGAATTATTTGATCGATAAAATACCTCATTGAAGTTTCAACATGCAAACCTGTTGAAGTTTGCGCTTGAATAACCATTACCGCAGTATGCTTTTGGGTTTTTTTAAAAGCCTCTCTTTCTGCCTTCAGTGCATTTATTAATGCATCCGGAATCGATTGAGCGTTTAGTGGAATGACTGCAAATGCCTCGGTTAACCATGCGAGGCTGTTTTGGCCTGGTTGTTTCAAAGCTTCCTTGAAAGCCAAATTATTATTTGCGAGCGTTGCTAATCGTATATCTTGTTTCAAAACATCCCCTAGCGCTTTTAGGGGGCTAAAAGCAATAAATTGCCTCAATTTTAAGAAATCATTAGAGTATTTCATATGATCCAATATTTTTACCAAAGCATTCTTAAGTGTTTCCGAGTCTAGCCCTGAACCAAGCCTGGTTGAATAATTTTCGATAGAACACCTAAGGTTAGCACTATTATTCTCGTGGCTTGAAAATTGAAATGGGCTTTGAATAATGACTTCTAATAAGGCCATTTTTTCTTCAGTGCTACCTTCGCAGTATTGAATAATCTTTAAAAAATCAGCAGACCCCAAAATATTAGGCTCTAACGCAATGCAATCTAACAACAATCTAGCGCTGATCATGGATTTATTTTTTGCTCTATCGAGCACCAAAGAAATATGTTGAATAACTGAAGATGCTTGAACCCCTCTGTCTTTCAAGCGTTGTATTTCAAATGGTATTTTTTTGCATAAATACTCAAAGACTTCAACAAATTCATTATCATTTAAATCAAGTGCCGTAAAAAAATATAATTGATCTGGATTGACAAGACGTGCCCAATGAGGGTTGGATAAAATATTAACCAAGGCCAAATGGCATCGTTTTGTACGGCTTAAATCGCTAAACGATCTCGTTTTTAGATTAGATAGCTCAGCTTCAGACCAAAAATAGATCTGATTACTCTCGTTATAAATTTTTTTGTTGTAATTTTCAATAAATTCTAATAATTTTTCAGCATCATATTCGTTTAATTGATTATCGGAAAGATCAAGTTCTAAAGGATTAGCCCGTGCTAAGAAGCTATCCAAGAGGGTTTGCAGAACACGAGCTGGCATAAAGCTTAAACCCATATGGGCAAGCTTAACATTATTCAGAGATTTTTCAGTGCAAAGCACTTTTTGACAGAAAATTTCTACAAAATGAATCAAAATATTTTTTTCTTCTGCCAAGAGCTCAGAATACACTAACGTGAGAGGTGCTTGAATATGACAGCTCATAACGGCTGAATGATTATATGGAAGCTCTTCTAAAATATTACAAAATTTTCTTATTACCTCAAAAAAATCGCTTGCCGATAAAAAATTCATATTCAAATAGATATGCGTAGATTTTACATCGAGATTTGAAAACTTTTGCAATAAAGTGTCGTGGTTTAGTGCTAGAAACAAACTGGTATCAATCGTTCCATCAGAAACCTCTATTGCATCGTCATTTAAAAATGAATCGAGATCCATGCGTCCTATATCCTGCATCATAGTTTTTATTTTTATGGGTTAGCAGGTTAACGCTTTTTCTTGTAAAATACAAGCATAACAAAGAAAATTAAACGATAAATTAGGTGTTAATACACTATCCAGTGCGTGCAAAATAGGCTCGTGTGCCATCACTATATTTTGCTCTTTGCTAAGCACTAGCGACTAAACCATCACCCTAAGCCCAATCGCTGTCATCGTGCACAAACCAATACAAATGCTTTTTCGCGCGCGTAGCCGCTACATACCATAAACGCATAGCTTCATGCTGGGCTTTGCGGCGCTCTAAAATACGAAGATAATCATAAATACTATCGGATTTTGCACCCACCGATTGAATCGGTGCCAAAATAAGATTGCCGCTACCATCTTTTCGATCACCCACTCTTTCGGCATACAGTAATAATTGTGCGCGATCGCTTAAAGTTTTTCGGCCCACGCCCGGAACAATGACCGATTCAAATTCTAAACCTTTGGCTTTGTGAATGGTCATCACGTGTATTCGGGCATTGAGATTCGAGGCCTTTGCATACAACGATTGTATGCGCTGCTCGAGGGCTCCAGCGATCATGAAGCGCTCCTCGGGCATGTCAGCGAGGACCTCAAAAAAAGCTTCTGCATCTTCAAAGCTGCTGGGATCATACAATGTTTGTGCACCACCCAGCGCTACCCAAGTATCCATCACCCAATCCTGCTTCGGTGCACGTTGGGTATTCAAAAGCGCTTCACGCAAAAGTGGGACAACCCTTGCCAAATGCGTACGTGCTGTTTCACTTAAGCCCGCTAAATTTTGATACTGTTCTAAGCTAACCCACAAGGGTTGATCAGATGCATGATGCGCAAGAATATATAAATCATCCAAAGATAAAGGACACCAAGGCGTACGCAATAGGGATAGCCATGCAATACGATCACCCAAATGCATCAAAGCCTTTGTAAGCGCTAACAAATCACGTACAACAGGACGCTCACTTAAACGCACCAGATCGATACCCTGATAAGGAATAGCCGCTTTTGTTAAGGCTTCTAAAATAAGTGGTGCATGGCTTCGCGATCGTAATAACAATGCAATAGAGCCTTGTGTATCCATGAATAAAGTTTGAATAATACGAAGAATCTGATCGGGTTCTGAAGCTTGATTCACACCTTGCACCACACAAGTCGCTTGAGGTGTCTGCCTGGTTACCGGCTCAGCATGCTGAGCAATCGCGGCAACAGCAGCATGATAGGGAATGGCACCGGTGTTCATATCTGAAACGCTTGGAAATTTTTCTGTAAAAGTCTTGTTGATCCAATCGATGATAACGGGTTCCGATCGAAAATTCAGTGTCAAACCCAAAGACTCGAGAGGAATGCCGCCAAAACCTTGGGACTGACACTGCAAAAACAATCCCACTTCGGCTTGGCGAAAACGATAAATGGATTGCATGGGGTCGCCCACTAAAAAAAGTGTTTTGCCATCCTCAGACTGCCACGTTGCTGTGAGGGCTCGCAATAAACGAAATTGTGCAAAAGAAGTATCTTGAAATTCATCGACCAATAGATGTTGAAGTCGATCTTCAAAGCTTAAAGCCAGATCGGTCGGATCAACCCCCTCCTCTAAGGCCCTACAAGCTGCCAAGGTCATTTCCGTAAAATCGACCACCGATTCTGTTTGAAAGACCAAACTTAATTCGGCAACTAATACAGGTAATAATTGTAAAAGCGCTTCTAAAACTTCCCATTGTTGGGCTTCATACAAGGTAGAAGGACATTCCGCTAAGGCTTGAAGCGCGGCTACAAAAGCGGGCTGCTTTTCTAAATCTTCTAAGCTTTGCATCATGGCTTGTTTATTGGCCTGAAACTGTTTTTTCTGGTCTTTATCCGCCGTACTCGTGCGTGCAGGAAAACCCTGATCCACGGTAAGACGCTTGCGAAGCATATGTTGATCGGTCAGCAATAAGGCGATGAAGCCTTGCCAAGCCGCATGATCCCCTAAAGAATCGCCCGGCCATGCACTCTTTGATGCTTCAGCTACATTCAAGCACTGTCTAATCAATGAATCCTTTTCTAGACACTGCAACTGCATGGCAGCCTCGCAAGCAAGTGCAGGGATCGCATCCATTTGTCTATCCTTGGGAATCGCTGCAACAACGCGCTTTAAAGCTGTTTGCAAGATCGCTTCTAAACCGGATTCTAAAACAAGCTTCGCATCATGCTGTGCGGCATAACCCACATAGGGCAGCCATTGCTCACGATGCGCCAAAAGATTTATGAGCAAATCCATCGCTAAGGATAGATTATTATCTAAATGTTTTAAGAGACAGCTTAAATGCTTTGCATGATTTTCATCATAGTTGTGATGATTATCTGATAATAAAGGCTCGAATAATTGCATCACCGCTTGTTGATACAAAGGCTTAGGATCATCAGAAATCCGGCCTGAGGATCCTAAACGCGCGGCAATAGGCATTTGTTGCACCAAGCTTGCACACAGCGCATCGATCGTTTGTATTTTTAATTGATGTGGATGCTGAAGGATCTGCCAGCCTAAGTGTTGATCGCGTGCTAAAACACTTCTGGCCAAATCCCACGTTTGACGCTCGTAGTCTGTGTCGGGCGCTATGGGATCCAAGGCTCTTTCCAAGGCCCTCAGAATGCGATCGCGCATTTCTACCGCCGCTTTGCGTGTAAACGTAATGGCGACGCATTGCTCCGGTCTTCCTTCATGTATGGCTAATAAGGCTAAAAAACGTTGAACTAATAAACTTGTTTTACCCGATCCCGCGGGGGCTCGTACAATAAAAGAACGATGGGGATCGAGCGCTTTCAATCGTGTTGCTTGATCAGTATGCCGGGTCATGTGTGTTGTACCCTGCATAAAGTCTTCAGGGAACAATGTCTACAGGTTTTGGCACCCTCTAAAGGATCGACCTTCGCAACACCTAAGGCAAATTCGGATGCTACGCTTTCTATGGATTGCTTCCATGCCTCCCCTTGTTGCGCCCAATTTTTTTCAGCCCGCATGGTAGAAGCTAGGACTTCGATAGCCTTCACCCCCTGCCAATCGGTGGTTGCCTTGGCAACGCCTTTAAACCCTATCTGATAGGGATGTAGCCCTGCAAAAGCCAATGCGGCAGGCACAACACCTGTTTCAGATGCAGTCGTAGGGGCTATCACACGCCCCACAGCATATAGAGGCAATTGCAGATCGCGAGGCCTTGGTCCAAACCAATCACTTACAGAGGTTTTGGCGGTTTTGTAATCGATAAAAACCACCCCCAGTCCTTCTACCCAATCGATTCTATCGATCCGAACCTTAAACTGAAGACCTTGACAATCGAGGGTCTTGGATGATTCTACAAAAACCACCTCAAAATCAGGACGATTTTTTTCATACATCATAAAGTGATACAGGCGTTCCAAAAGTCTAGCCTCTTCTAACCCTCGATAGAGCCCTTGCAGATGTGGCATCAAAACTTTGTTACAGGCCTTATCAATCGATTTTTTAAGACGTTCTCTGAGCGTACTATCACTCAGACTTAATAAGTGTTTCTGCGTTTTAATCGCCTTCCAAAAATACTCTAAGGCTTTATGCACTAAAATACCGCGCTCTGCAGCACTTAAACCCACACTACCCTTTTTTAAGGGCTTTGCCAGCAAACGCGTCTCTGCAAAGGCACGAAAAGGACACAGGGATTGTAATTGTAAAGCACGCGCACCGCCTTTGATCACACGGGGTAAAGCGATAGCAGGTCCTTCTTCTGTGAAGGACTGATCAAAAGGCTGATAGGCTCCAATGTTTTGTAAGTAAGAAGGGACCTCTTCCAAACCCAGCGCTTCCAAGGTTCGTTCGGGCAATGCTTTTAGCAAAGGACTTATTTGCCCCACACGCTCGTCAAGCATTGATGCATAACTAAAAATAACCGTATCAGCACTGTGGCAAAAGTCTTGGGTAAGCGCTTTGGCAACGAAAGCCTCTCGCTCAACGCTGGATCGTGGTAGATTCTGCTTGCGTTGTACCTGCAGGGGTATAAAGGGATTAGGATCGGGGCTGGGGGGCCATTGGCTATGATTCATCCCCAAAACCCATAGCTTGTCAAAACGCAGGCCCGCCGCCTCTAGTATGCCTAAAACTTGTATGGGTGCTTGCTCATCTCTATCGCTCGGTAAAAAAAGTGTGCTGCCTGCAATCGCTTTGCATTCGACAAGCATTTTTTCATAGCTATGCAACCCTAACACGCTCTCCAAAGCAACATAGGATTCAAGTAGCGTTTCAAAAGCCGTGACTAAGGCTGTTTCTGTTTCATTCAAGGCTCGCGTACCAGGCCATCCTAGAATCTTTAGCCATTGTTGGATCCATAAAGACCAATCATTGGCTTTTTTATGATCTTTATTTTCAAGGTCACGCCTATGCGTCATGGCATCTTCGAGGGAAAACCACCAACAAAAACCATGATTGTCCGTGCTTGCTTGGCTGCTGCTTTGATCACGATACATCTGCGCGCGTAATGCACATTGTTCCCAAGAAAAATCGGGTTCATTGAAAGTTCTTAAATACACATCAAAGGCTGCCCGTTGTTGTATAGCCTGGATATCAGCATCGCCAAAAAAAGGCGATCGTAATAATCGACTGAGTGCCTCTATCGTGATGCGCCCTTGCGCTAAACCTAAGCCAAACAACGCTGCATCGATCAAAGGATAACTGAGCAAAGGCGGTGGACCCGAAAGGGTAAAGGATCCAGGGGGTAACATTCTTGAAAAAAGGCTCACAACCCGATCACGCTGCTGTGCTAAATCGGGAATCACAATGCCTATCCGCACCGGGGCTGATTGCAATACTGAGGCTGATTCAGTTAAACATTGCTTGGCATTCTGTGCAGCGATACGCAATCCTTGTACAGGATCAGGTACGGCCACACAGGAAACCACACCTTGCTTGGGATCTAAACGCGTTCTTTGAATACGAACGCCCACTTGTTTCAAAGCTGCTATCAGATCTTCATATTGTGGTATGAATTCTTGAAAACCCACCCAATCGATCTGTTCCGGCAAGGCGAAAGCTTTCGGTGTGTCTCGGATAGCCTCTATCAAATAATCCACCTTGGTCACAGCATCCACACACTGCCTTTCCTGCATACAAGTCTGGTATTCTAGGGACCATGTCTGATATAAACGACCATTCTGATCGTCATGAAACCCATTCAACCGTTGCGTCGTCTTTTGCACACCTTGCAAACGCCACTGTATACATAATTCCCAGGCTTCATAGGCAAGCCTCGCAATACTCGACACATGCAAAATCTCTTGACCCACAGAAGAGGCTTGTACAATCTGCTCCCATAGCACACGCGATTCATGTGGGCTTAAACTTTGCGGTGTTTGTGGATGTTGCGCCGCTAAATCTGTATAGAGCGCATCACACCATACACGCAGCGCCCTCACTTTTTTATGGGGATAGGCCTGCTTCAAAAAAGCAGCCATACGCCGATTGGGGGTTAGGCAGACATCTTGCATAGTTGACATATTTCTAGTCTCTCTTAAGGTATATTATGCAACAGAAGACATTCCAACAGCTACCCAAGCCACAGTCAGGCCTCATTGGTCACCGTGGTGCCGCAGGACTTGCGCCAGAAAACACGCTGGAGGGCTTTCAGGTCGCTGCTACTCGTGGGATCAGCTGGGTGGAATTTGATGTGCAACTCTGCGCGAGCGGTGAATGGGCACTCTTTCATGATGCTGATCTGCCAAGAACAACAAATGGGCGGGGATTGATCCAAGAAAGCACCTGGGCTCAATTGAAGCGCTTAGATGCGGGATCTTGGTTTGCACCCGCCTATAAAAATGCTCGGATCCCTTTGCTGGAAGAAGCACTGTGCAGCTTGCTGACATTAAATGTGTATCCTGTGATTGAGATTAAAACCTTTGGGCCTCCTCAAAAACAAAGTCTCGCCGCTTTATTACGCTGCGTGCAATCGGTATGGCCACCTACAGCCCCTCCCCCTTTGTTCTCAAGCTTTGATCTGCAAACTTTATTGTTGTTACGTGCCTATGATTCTGAACTGCTCATCGGCTACTTAGTATCTGTTCTAAATACCGAAGCCATCACCCTTGCAACGCAAAAATCTTTTAGCAGTCTTCACTGTCAAGCCCTATCCATCACACCCGCACGCATCGCAGAGGCCCATTTACAAAAACTGCCACTTCTTGCTTATACCGTGAATGATCCTCTACAAATACAGTCTCTTTTGCAACAAGGCGTCTTTGCTGTATTTAGTGATTTGACTTTTTTAAAAGATGAAAAGCACATTGAAAATTCTGTGTGATGAGCTATAGGTTAAACACTGGCAAACTCCAATAATAGTGATGGGTCTATGATTTCACTGACAAGCGTCGACAAACTTTATAAGCAAGGCAACACCGTTATGCATGCCCTTAAAGGGATCAACCTGCAGGTTGCACAAGGTCAGATCTTTGGCATTTTAGGACGTCCCGGATCAGGGAAAAGCGCTTTGATCCGTTGTATCAATCTTTTAGAATCACCCGACCGTGGCAGTGTGGTCGTTGATAGTTGCGAGTTGAATAGCTTGGATGTTAAAAGTTTAAGAGAAGCTAGACGCAACATTGGCATGATCTTTGAACATTTTAATTTACTTTATTCTCGCACAGTCTATGAAAACATTGCCCTACCCCTAGAGATTATGGGCTATTCCTCTAAACAAATAGAAGCGGGTGTACGCCCTCTATTAGATCTCATCGGACTCTCTCATAAAGCCGATGCACCCATTGACCAACTGAATGCAGGCCAAAAACAAATGGTCGCCATTGCCAAGGCTTTGGCCTCCAAACCCAAAGTCTTACTGTGTGAAGAAGCAACAGCTGCCTTAGATCCTAAAGCTAAACAAGCCGTTTTGGCCTTACTGAAAGCGATTCAGAAAAACCTACACACAACGATTGTTTTAATAACCCATGAAATAGATGTGATTAAAACCTTGTGCGATCGCGTGGCAGTACTGCACCAAGGTACGATCGTGGAAGAAAGTAGTACGACCGCCTTTTTTACCCATCCCCAATCAGAGATCGGCCGAGACTTCATTCGAAGTGCAGCGCGTGCTGAAATACCCAATAGTTTAGCAAGCACCTTAAAAACAAAACCTATGGAAAATTATAACCCGCTGCTTAGAATTTCTTTTGACAATCCATCCACGCAAGGATCCTTTGTCGCAGCCTTGGTGCAACAATTTCATTTGCGGGTAAATATTTTACAAGCCCATTTAGAAACCATCCAAGATAAAAATACCGGTTTAATGCTCATAGAAGCCATGGGCGATATGGAAGAAGTCAAACGCGTCATACAATTTTTAGAACAAAACAATATTTATGTTGAGGTGCTCGGTTATGCTCCACGAACTGCTTAATGCCTTAGAAGAAACGTTATTTATGGTTTTTTCCTCGGGTCTTTTGGCTTGGATAATAGGGTTGCCGCTGGGTATTCTGCTACACACCACACGTGCTGGAAAACTGCTTGAAAACAGCCTGGTCTATACAAGCTTGCGCTTTATCATTGGCACCACCCGTTCGATTCCCTATGCAGCCTTTAGTATTGCTTTGATTCCTTTTACCCAAAATATTGCCGGATCGCAGGATGGTAGTCTGGCAGCCCTCATACCGCTCAGCCTGATTGGCATTCCACATTTTGCCTATCTTTGCGACAAAGCCCTGCAAAAAGTTCCAACCTCACTCATAGAAGCCACCCAAACACTGGGTGCTAGCACCCCGCAAATTATCTATAAGGTTCTTATTCCTGAAAGTCTCTCAAACCTAGTACAAGCTTTTGGGATTACCTTAGTGCATCTGATTAGCTATTCCACCATTGCAGGTGTCTTAGGCGGCGGTGGGCTTGGACATTTACTCACTCACAAAGGCTATGGGCATTTTCAACTCGATTATGTCTTAAGTGTGCTGGCCCTACTGATTGTACTGGTGCAAGTGGTACAGCGCTGCACCCAGTATGTGGCACAGGGATCGGAAGAAACAGCCCATACAGAGATGTATTAAAACTAAGCCCTTTCCTTCTTCGCGCGAATCGCCGCCATGCGCTTTAAGTGTGCATCCAATTCTTCTTCATTCGCACGTATAATACGCAAAGGAAAATCCCGTACACTCGGTGCTGCGACTACCTGCCCTGACAGAGTTGGAACTCTATCTCTCGCTAATGCCTCATTCACAACAGGTGTCTCGGTAAAAGACATGGCACTTTGCCCTGCGGTCATCGCTAAATATACACGCAGCAGAAGTTTGGCATCGATCAAAGCACCGTGATAGTCGCGATCGTTATTGTCTATATTGTAACGCCGACACACTGCATCTAAATTATTGCGCTGTCCAGGATGCAACCGCCGAGCAAGCATCAAGGTATCGAAGATAGAAAGATTTTGTTCTAAATCGCTATAATCCTGAAATAAACGCTTGAATTCATGATTTAAAAAGCCCAGATCGAAGGGCGCATTATGAATAATTAGCTCTGTGCCTTCAACCTTTAAAAAGGCTAACAAATCGTTTGCAATATCAGAAAATTTGGGTTTGTCTTCCAGAAAACTGCGGGTTAAGCCGGTAATTTTTTGGGCGGCTTCATCAATATCACGCTCTGGATTCAAATAGGTATGAAAATGCTTACCTGTTTCGCGCCGATTGACCATTTCAATACAACCAATTTCGGTAATACGATGACCTTTGCTGGGATCTAAACCCGTGGTTTCGGTATCTAAAACAACTTGTCTGGTGATACTCATGCGATTAACCTGTCAATTGCATCCCGTGCCAAGGCATCGGCCCGATCATTATCAGGATGGTTACTATGACCCTTCACCCAATACCACGCAATCTCATGCCTTAGGGTTGCCTCATACAATTGCTGCCATAGGGCCTGGTTTTTAACGGGTTGGCCAGCTGCATTTTTCCACTGCTTTTTTTTCCAGGTGTGGATCCAGGTGGTAATCCCTTGTTTCACATATTCGGAATCGGTATAGAGTTCAACCTTTGAGGGACGTAATAAAGCATTGAGTGCCTCTATGGCTGCCATTAATTCCATTTGGTTATTGGTGGTATGTTCTACTGCACCCGAGAGTTCTTTCTCGCTGTCTTGATAGCGTAATAAAACCCCCCAACCACCAGGCCCTGGATTACCGCGACAAGCACCATCCGTATAAATTTCAACCATGGGTTTAACCTCTTTCATACAACAAATCGACGAATCACTTGCTCTAAAACGTGTAATTGAGGCTCAGTAGATAAACGGTGGTCCCCTCCTTTGAGCAAAAGCACCTCGACTACTTTGGAGCGTAACTGCTCTGCCAGTCTTACAGACTGTTGCCACGCCACCGATGTATCCGCCAAGCCATGTAGCAAGTGTACAGGACAATCCAAAGGAATCGATCCGTTTAATATCCGATGCTGCTGGCTATCTTGGATAAACTGCTGGGTTATTTTATAGGGTGCGCCTTCATGAGAGGGTATTTCACAAAATCCCTGTACCGCTAAATCACGCTGCTGGGCTTCGCTGAGCAAAGAAAAGTCATCGGTAAAATCAGGTGCTGCCGCAATACCAATCAGCGCCTTGATGCGCGCCGGCCTTCTTAAAGCCGCCAACACCATAAGCCAAGCACCCATACTCGATCCCACCAGTACTTGTGGCCCTTCGGTAAGGGTATCGATAACCGCCAAAGTATCTTTCAACCACAGGCTTAGATTACCTTCCTCAAAACAACCTGAAGAATCCCCATGCCCCGCATAATCGAAGCGTACAAAGGGAAGAAGAAGCCGCTGGCAAAGGCCCTGTACATAGCGTGCTTTGGTACCCTGTCTATCGGATCGAAAACCCCCTAAATACACAAGCCCAGGTCGGGTCGTTGCAGGACATCGATCATAAGCAATCGTTGTGCCGTGGTTCGTTTTTAAAAGCATCATGCTGCATGCTAGCAGTAAATATTTTTAGCGTAAACACAAAACCTTTTCGCGTAAGTTGGATACATCACCCATTTATAGAGGCCCTATTTGCATAAAACCCCTTAATTGGGGTATAGTCCGTGGGCTTAACAGATACTACCTGGAGTCTTCAAACAATGAGCGCTAAAGCGATTTTTGAATTAGATGCAGAAATACGTCTGGAACGTGGTAAAGGGGCCAGTCGCCGCCTGCGTCGTCTTCAGGGCAAAATACCTGCCATTATCTATGGGGGCAATCAGCCACCCGTAGCACTCACCCTGGAGCATAAAAAAGTACAGCACGCTTTAGAAAACAAAGCTTTCTATTCGCATATTTTGACCCTGCGCTTCAAAGAATCCCTTGAACAGGTTGTCCTGAAAGATTTACAACGTCATCACTTTAAAAAAGCCATTGCTCATATGGATTTTCAGCGTGTGAGTGCCACCGAAGAAATGAACTTGCGCGTTCCTTTACGTTTTGTGGGTGAAGCAAACTGTCCTGCCATCAAGGCTGGCGGCATGGTAAACCATCATTTTATGGAGGTTGAGGTACGTTGCTTGGCAAGCCTCTTGCCAGAATATATCGAAGTCGATCTATCACAGATGGCGATGGATCAGATCCTACATTTATCAGACCTGCCCTTACCCAAAGGCGTACACTTGGTCGATTTAAGCCATGGACACACGGCAGAACACAATCATGCCGTGGTCAGTATTCATATGCTACGCCAAAAAGCTGAGCCAGAAGCCAGCACAGAAGTAGAAACAGCGGTGGTAGCCAAGGGTAAAGAGTCTGCAGCAGCAACGGCTTCTGCAAAAGAAGCTGCCCCAAAGGGTAAGGATAAGGGCAAGTAATTGTGCACCCTGCTGGACTCAAGTCTAGCGCTAAGATGTGGCTGATCGCTGGACTCGCTAACCCAGGATCTCAATACGCTCGCACCCGCCATAATGCAGGTGCCTGGTTTGTACACGCACTCTGTGAAGCACAAAAAATCACACTAAACCATCAATCACGCTTTAAGGCCCAGGTAGCCCAGGGCAGTCTCAATGCCCTACCCTGTCATTTTGTGATTCCACAAGATTTTATGAATCATAGTGGACAGGTCATTGCACCGATTGCCAAGTATTATCGCATCCCTGTAGACAATATTTTGATTGTGCATGATGAACTCGATCTTCCACCTGGATCCTTTCGTTTTAAAAGTGGGGGTGGACATGCAGGACACAACGGGGTTCGGGATCTGATAGAACATTTACAAAATCCTGCTTTTCATCGATTAAGAATAGGCATTGGGCACCCTGGCAAAGCGATTGATCGCAACATTGATGTCAGTGATTATGTATTAGCGATCCCGCCTGCAGACGAAGAAGTACTGATCCGAAAAGCGATCCAACAAGCACTGGAACAATTACCACAATGGCTATCAAAGCTAGGAGATTCTCATGGGGTTTAACTGTGGCATTGTAGGCTTACCTAATGTGGGCAAATCGACCCTCTTTAATGCCCTCACACGGGCAGGGATTGCCGCACAAAATTATCCTTTTTGCACCATTGAACCGAATATAGGCCGGGTTCCTATTCCTGATCCCCGTCTCGATCAATTGATCCCTATTGTAAAACCACAACGTACCGTGCCTTCGAGCATGGATTTTGTGGATATTGCGGGCATTGTGAAAGGGGCTTCCAAAGGTGAAGGCTTGGGAAATCAATTCCTTGCAACCATTCGAGAAACCGATGCTATTGCGCATGTGGTACGCTGCTTTGAAGATCCTGATATTACCCATGTCTGTGATCGGGTCGATCCCGCTTCCGATATTGAAATTATCCATACCGAACTTTTATTAGCCGATTTACAAACGCTGGAAAAAGCACAGCAAAAAATGTTAAAGGCTGCCCGAAGTGCCGATAAACAAGCGATTGCTGATAAAGCCTTTATGGAAGCTTTATACCAACATCTTAACGCGGGCCATCCTGCCAGAACTTTTAGCGTACCAGAATCCGAAGCACCTTTTATGCGTTCGCTGCATTTGCTCACCGCAAAACCTACACTCTATATCGCCAATGTCGATGAGCACGGTTTTGAAAATAATCCCCACTTAGCCACTGTACAAAAAATTGCCGCCTTGGAAAAAGCCTCTGTTATACCTATTTGTGCAGCGATCGAAGCAGAACTTGTAGACTTAAGCGATGCAGACAAAATAGCTTTTTTAGAAGAACTGGGTCTTAAAGAACCAGGGCTTAATCGATTAATCCAAGCAGGCTATGCGCTCTTGGGTTTGCAAACCTATTTTACAGCCGGTGTGTTGGAAGTACGTGCTTGGACCATTCCTGTAGGCGCCACAGCGCGCGATGCAGCAGGGGTGATTCACACCGATTTTTACAAAGGCTTTATTCGTGCCGAAGTGATTGGCTTTGACGATTACATTCGTTATCAAGGTGAAGCAGGGGCTAAAGAAGCTGGTAAATGGCGTTTAGAAGGCAAAGAATACATCGTACAAGATGGCGATGTGATGCATTTTCGTTTTAATGTTTAAAAGCTGATCTCAGATATTTATCGGATAAAGGCAGCACGCTTTGTGCTTCATGCTGTTCCTTTTTTTAATAAAACCTTTTTCTCTTCAATAATCTTACGGAAAGATTCACTCGTCGTAGCCCAATCAATCACATCTACTTTCCAGGGTAAATCAGATTCTGAAAAATCATCGCTCAAACTTGCAGATTTTTTAATGCCCAGCGGACGTTCGGTCATAATGACCAAATCCAAATCAGAATACGGCCTAGCCTTGCCTGTCACACGCGAACCAAAAGCATAAACATCATATTCTGGGACATTATTTTCTAAAATTTCTTTCACCATTTGCCAGTGTTGCAAAGTGATGTCTATCGGCGGTTTTTGATCCATCATAGGCGGTTTTGTAATTGATCGGATAAATAATGGGCTTCACGTAAAAATACTGGAATCGTTTGAACTACTTCACAAGCAATCGGCTCATCATAGGTGTGACTGGTCTTGGATCGCATTTCACGATAATTTTTCCATTGTGACCAATCGCCTCGTAAAAGACCTTGATCGTTGGCTGAGCGAATTAAATCTTGAAAAGGCATTGTATCAAACATCTCTGGACTAGAAGAGGCCCATTTTAGATAGCGTTTTAACATTTTATGACATTGTTCATAGGTAAATTCAAAACGCTGAATCAAACCATCTCGGATCTGTAGATCGCTCGGATCTTTTTGATAACGATCAAGCCCCTCTTGCAAACGCGCAATAGCCTTTACTAAAGGACTAAGGTCCAACTTCATATGATCACCCCTCATCCCAAGCCTTCGGCCGACTTTCCCCCCGTAGGGAAGAAGGCTATAAATTTGTTAGATTCTGAACCTTAAGAATTATCCTCTGGCCTACACCAGATCGTCAAGAGTGTAACATCGTCGGGTAAATTCGTCTTGTTTTTGAGATCCAAATGATCAACAAGCGATAGAATACTCGCGCGGGTTTCACAAACCATCCCTAGTAACGAGGCTTCTTTTTGTGCCAGGTCGGACCCTGCTATTATTTCGGTAATCCCATCGGAACACAATACCAAATGAGTATCGGGTTTTAAAGTATGCTCGTAACATTCATAGGGCGTTTTTTCCATAATACCCACCGGAAAACCAGAACCCGATAAAAAATGTGCTTCGCCCGCTTCTAAAAGAATAGGATTTGGATAATGCCCCGCAATGCTATAGCTTAATCGCGCCATTCTACGATCGATAACCCCATAGACCATCGTTAAATATTTGCCTAATTTTTCTTTATAAATTTCTTCTGCCAAACTGCTTAATACCTGTGCGGGCTGCAAAATCATGGGATCCCCTTGGGTTTGATAACGCCCTAGCATTTGTAGCACCAAACTTCTTAATAACACGGTTACAAAAGCAGAAGAAGCACCGTGCCCCGAAACATCGGCGATATAAAAGGCTAATTGATCCTCATTGATTGCAAAATAATCGATAAAATCCCCGCTCAAATAAAGCGAGGGTGCTACATGATGACTAAAATGGTAAGACCCAAAGACCATAGCCTGTTTGGGTAAAAGACGCATTTGTACACTACGTCCTGCTTCCTGATCCTGTTCTAAAGTTTGTAAATTTTTCTTCAAGGCTTGATTGGCTATTTCTAATTGTTGACGATAGATGCGATTGTCTTCAATTAAACGCGCGCGCTCCAGTGCACGGCACAGTGCATGTTCCAACACGGGCCATTGATGAATAGGCTTGATAAGATAATCCCAAGCGCCAATGCGAAGGGCTTGAATCATCGCCTCTAAATCACCCTGCTCCGCAATAATGATGACGGGCGATGCAGGGTATTCTTGTACCAGGGTTCTTAGCACCGCTAAGCCGCCTAGCACCGGCATCTGTAACGCGCTTACCACAAGATCCGGTTTTTGTGAGCGGAAGATCTCAAGACCCTCTGCACCATTTTCTGCCTCGATCACGGTAAAGCCATTGTCTTCAAAATAGTTTTTAAAAGCCAGACGCAAGGCGGGATTATCATCGATAATTAACAAACTGGCTGTCAGTGCCCCGAACATCGACTATTCAGGCGGACCATCAAGCGGTATAAAAGGCGTGGATGATGTCGTATATTCTTTGCCTTCTATCTCGGCTTGACGATGTTGTAAATAAGCCTCTCGAACAAAGATATATTCATCCACAGCGTCATTTAAAGCTGAATCTGTTTTCAATAAAGAAGCTCTAATATTCAGATAATTGAGCGCAAGCAATTCATTGCGCAAACGAACCGAGTGTAAATGCGAGGTTATACCCATGCTGTAAGTACCTACCCGACCCACACCATCCCTGACCGTACTAGGACCAAAGAAGGGTAATACCAAGTAAGATGAATCTTTATAACCCCATCTGGCTAAGGTCAAACCAAAGTCCTGCTTACGGGCTTTGCTGCCACCAGTACTTGCTAGATCGAATAAACCACCCACACCCCAGGTCGTATTAATCAAGAAACGTGAGAGATCGGTACGCATCCCGGATAGATTGCCCTGTAGCAGATCATTCCCAGCACTGCCTAACTCGCTTAGATTCTGGAAAAAATGTCCTACCATGATTTTTAGAGGCCTTGGCACAAGGGCTTCATACACGCTGGCTGCAGGCCTAAAGGCCACACGATCGGCTGCTTTGTTTAAAGCATAGACGGGCCGATTGATACATTCGAAGCGATCAGCGCTGCCTGAGCGGCAACAACCTACCATACCGAAGGTAGCTACAGCGAGTAATAGGATGCTTAATCGTTTAAAACGGTGTGTAAATAACATCATCTTTGTAGTGTACGACACCCTAGGATTTTGTCGAACCCAATACTAACGGGGCATAAAAAAGCCCCTGGATCGTATGATCGCAGGGGCTTTTAGGATTGGCACAAAAGCCCTTAGAACGTTACTGCAGCACGTAGGCCGAAGATGTCTAATTGGCGTTTGGCTACAACAGGTGTTATGGCCGATGCAGGCCTAATGTTGGCTCGAATGTAATTGGCTGCCAAACGAACATTTTCGTTCACAAACCAATTCAAACCAACCGTCGCATTATGCTGGGAACCACCTTTAATATCCTGATCATTCAGGTTTACAAAGCTGTAACGTGCTGCGATTTCCCATGCCCCACATTTATCGGCAGGTTTTGGATTACGCAAGGTACCCGTTGCAAAGTCATAACCTCTGGATTCGCCGGTTAACACATAAGCAGCTTGCAAATGTCCACCACCGAGGCGTAGATTTTTGGCCGTTGTCTGTGTTGAAACAGGCACTCTCTGTACGCTCGTTCTGTAGTACTCGCCTTCTACTGAAATGGGCCCCCAGATACCTAAGGCTTCAAGGGTACCAACATTGTAGCTTGCGATACGCAAATCGCCTGTATTTAACAACAAATTACCAACATTGGTAGCATTATTGTTATTAACCTGACGTGATTGCATTTCAGGTGCTGTTGAGAAGAGATTTTTCTGAGAATAAGCTGCATTACCTAGACCATTCTTATTCACAGACTGGTAACGACCTACCGCGCCTAAATGCAAAACTGTATCGTCTGCACGCACAGGTACAAAAGTCGCTCGCACACTACCACCTAAACGGTCGGTATGGGCTGTATTACCAAAGTTGCCACTCTCTTGCTTGGAAGGCTGGTACATCGCCACGCTAAGCATGGAATTATCCAACATAGAGGCGCCAAGCTGCACACCATAAACCTGGCTCGGTGTCGAGAAGGCAGAGGTAGCCAAGGCAGATTCCATAAATACATTGTTGTCTAGGGTTCCGTAGTTAGGTGCATCATCTAAGCTGGTAGGCGGGGTAAACTGACCCACACGCACAGAAGCCTTATCGATAACGCCCGCCATCTCTGTGGAAGCGCCCAACCAAACATCATTAAACTTTACATTGCTGCCATCAAAATTGAGGGTCAGGTTATAGGAAAAATCGTCGCCTAAACCACCGCCAAACTTTAAAAGGGCTCTACGAATATTGCCGCCACTGGCGAAATTATTGCCCTTATCCTGATAACCACCGGAATAAATCGCCTCATCAAGATTTAAGCGACCACCCAACGAGAACCAATAAGCATTATCAGCTTTGCTGAAAACGTTTATACCGCCCTTTGATTCTACAGTCTGATCGGCGTGTGCCAGTGCAGCACCCGAAAACACAGCTCCCAAGCCAGCCAAGCTTAATCCGACTAATTTTAACGTTGTTGAACGCTTCTTCATGAACATTTTCTCCTCACTCTAAAAAACATGCGACCCACCTACTCGTGATAAGTCTCTCGCCGTTTTAGATGCTAGCAGATCTTTTAATCAATTACCAACATCCAGATGATCAGCAAGCTTATCTAAAGCGCTGCTGAATCATGAAATTCCAATCTACAAGTCTGTGATAGGCTTGTCAAGCTTCCTGGGTGAATGATGGCGTTAGTCTCTACAATTTAATTTACGAAAAGCCAAGCGCCCCTGCTGAAACATAGGTAAGGGTGTTGTGAAAGTCGTTGTGCGCCCTTGGCTGTTAAAGACGATGACTTTCTCTTCTTGCCGTTCTGGATCCCAAGCAAGTTGCGCACCCAATATAGCCCCCAGTCCCTCGTTGGAAAAAACTGTTTTCCAAACGTGGGATTCAAGTCTTTGTGTAGGGACATCCCACACAAGTGGGTGTTGCGCCATGCTCTCTGAGAGCAATATCACACGACCCGCACGTACCCAAAGATTGGTAAAAACGCCTTCTACTACGCACTGTGCTTCTGGGATAGCAACAGGCATTTTTGCAGGATCCGCTTGCAAAACGACCACGCGCCATAAACCCTGTGTGCCCGCTCTATGGCCTAGAAAATACAGTTCTAGGCCCCCACGATCCCCATGCGGCAATACGATGATTTTCGAATGAATGGCAAAACGTAGGAGCCTCTGGATCTCCCCGTGCTCTGAAAGACCCAAAGGTAATAGCCATAGACCCTCTGCATTGACTATATAAAGGGCATCACAGATGCCACGCCCACCTTGATCGACAGGCGTTAAGCTCAATATGGCCCCACCTGGCACAACAACGCTTGAAACACGCTGCGTCTGCAAATCTAAAAAGCGTAAAATGCCCGAAGCATCCTCGTATACACTGAATACTCTATTCCAAGAACCCCCTGTACGCTTAATAACGATGGGCTTGAGCGCAGAACCTGTGGCGTATTCGATCTCGCTCGGTGCTACAGCGCGAACGGCTACAAAACTTTGAAAAGGCGCTGCCTCTACGCCTATAAGCCACCGTCCTTGATCACAGCCAAAGGCCAGATGATCGGGCACAAAAAGCGCTGCCTTATCAATAAAAAGTTCAGGATTTTTAAGAACCTTGCCTTCCGCTTCTAATAAGCGGTTTTCTGCGATCAAAAGATCCTGGGCTTGTTGTTTTAAACAACCCAGCATTTTCACTAAAATAATCTGTTGATCAAGAAAATGAATGGACCCAAGGCTACTCAGGCTGATCACTATCAAAATCACGATAAGCACGAGACCCGTTTCGGATCGCACAATCATATCTCCATGATGGATGCTGATGAAAATCGATATGCAAACGCACACCGATTACCCAAGGCCAATCCTTTTCCAACAGCTGATCAGCCGTGGCAAAACGCAACCCTTTGGCGGGTTCTAAAACAGCGTATTCCACCTTCATCCCTACAATGCCTTCTGTGATTTCTTCAACTTCATGACACTGATCATCACGATAAAGAGAAAAGGTATTGCGATCTTTGCTAGACCGTGAGGGTAACCCCAAGTAATAAGCCACTGTTTGAAGTTCTACCACTTCAGAACCCTTAGGATAGGCTTTACTTAAAAAAGGACTCCGGTTGGTGTAAGGCGTTTGTGCGTGAAACAGGATGCGTCCCTGCACAGCACTGGCGATAAAAAAATCACTGGCTAGGCCATCGGAAACTAAAACCACCGATCCCGCACGCAATGTTGTTTGATCTTCAAGCTTCATCACCCCTGAAGGCGCTTCCATAACCTGGGATAGCCGTTGTATGGTTTTGGGGATGTTATAAATAATTATAATCGGCGAATGCTTTTTTAACCGTGCCATTGCGCCTGCACCCAGCGACACGCCACAGCGTTCGATGGACGCACACCCAAAAACCGCGCGATCCTGACGCAACCAAGCATGTGTTAAGGGATCAAACTGCCTATAAACAGGACAAGAGGGATCACGCGTTCTAGGACCCCGATAGCCGCTCAGACGTAAATCGTTGCCTAAAAATTGCACGATCTCCCTGGTTTTTTCGGCTGTTTCAAGGTGTGATGAAAACCGCAACATTGTTTTACCTAAACGTTGACAATCATCCAATACGATGAATATCAGCAGCAATCCTAAACTCATGCCTATACAAAGACTTAGGAAGCTGCTGCCTCTACAAAGACTTGCAGGGTGAGGTTGTCTGACAAAATGCCACTTTGCACCTGAATCGTGTAAACCCATCTATTTTCAACCTTCGAACATTGCACCTTTAAATCACCCTGCGGATCAACTGCTTTTAAGCGTTGGCGCCAATAAGCTAATGTTTCTGCGGCTTCAGATGGGTCTGCTAAAAAACGAAAAGCCTCGCAGATATTCCATGCTAAAGTCGTTATCGACTGTTCCACCGCAAGCCTGCGAAAATAATAACAACTATCGAGCAACACCTTATTAAGCGCTGCCGTACTAATCGATACGCATACCAGCGCTATCAACACTTCTATGAGCGAAAAAGCGGATTGTCGTACCATGCTGCACAGTATGCAGTTCCCCTGTACTGAAAGGCTATCCGCTATTTATCGGAGATTTGACAGTGGTTGTGATAAACCGCTATATTTGCCCGACGATGCACACCGAAAAAGAAAAAACGATTGCTTTTCAACTCAAAGGGGGCTTGTACCCTTTGACGGCCCTACAGCTATTGCATAACAAACTGGATAGCTTTGAAGAACAACTGATTACAAAAATAAGACAGGCACCTAAGTTTTTTTATCATGCGCCCGTTGTGCTGGACCTACAGATGCTAGCCCCCCCGGAAAGCGACTTTGATTTTGATCAGCTGCTACAAATACTACAAAAAAACCATCTCATCCCTGTCGGTATCAAAGGAGGCTCTCAGGCACAACAAGCGGCTGCAGGATTGGCTGGCTTAGCGATTTTGCAAGATTCTACGCAAAAAACCGTGGAACAAAAACCACCCTTCGATTCAAGCGCAAAACCCGTTTCTAATATCTCCCTCAAAAAAAATGAGCCCCTGGACGGTCATACCCCGGGTAATACGACCCACAGCCGTGTTATCCATGAGCCCGTACGCTCCGGTCAGCAAATCTACGTACGGGGTGGCGACTTAATTGTGCTGGCAGCCGTCAGTCACGGTGCAGAGTTATTGGCAGACGGGAATATCCACGTATATGGCCCCTTAAGGGGTCGGGCTTTAGCCGGTGTCAGCGGCGACACGACTGCCCATATTTTGTGCCAAAGTCTGGAAGCGGAATTAGTCTCTATTGCAGGTCAATACAAAATTAGCGAAGATATTGCGCAAACAGCCTGGCGTTTGCCTGTCGACATCTCTTTGGTATCAGGACACTTGCAGATCAGAGCCCTTTAGATTACCCTCGTTTTATTTTGGAAGGATTATATGCCTGTTTCAAGCTCAAAAGTGATTGTAGTAACTTCTGGCAAAGGTGGCGTTGGTAAGACAACCACCAGCGCAGCCATTAGTGCAGAGCTGGCAAACCGTGGCCATAAGACCGTCGTCGTCGATTTCGATATTGGGCTTCGCAACTTAGACTTAATTATGGGTTGTGAACGACGCGTCATTTTTGACTTTGTCAATGTTATCCAAGGCGATGCGAACCTTAATCAAGCCCTCATTAAGGATAAACGCTGCGAGCGTCTGTTTATTCTACCTGCCTCTCAAACCCGGGATAAAGATTCCTTAACCCAAGAAGGCGTAGAAAAAGTACTCAACGATTTACGTAAAGACTTCGACTTTATTATTTGTGATTCTCCTGCAGGCATCGAACGCGGTGCTTTGTTGGCACTGTATTTTGCCGATGAAGCGATTGTTGTCACAAACCCAGAAGTTTCTTCGGTACGCGATTCCGATCGTATTGTAGGTGTTTTAAATAGTCGGACCCTTCACGCCGAACAAAATGGCAGCATTAAAAAACATTTGCTGCTCACACGTTATTCACCCGCCCGTGTGCAACGCGGAGAAATGCTGAGCGTGCAAGATGTTCAGGATATCCTGGCCTTGCCTTTGCTGGGTATTATTCCAGAATCGCCCGCCGTGTTAAACGCCTCTAATCAGGGTATTCCTATTACGCTGGGTGTAGAGAACGATGCCAAACGCGCTTACCAAGATGCTGTCGCTTATTTGTTAGGTGAAGCACCAGCACCCCGAAAAAGTAATTGGAAATCAAAAATCATGAATGGATTGCGGCTATTAAGGAGCCCGGTATGAGTATTTTAGCAAGGTTCTTTGGCTTTGGAAGGCAACCTCAATCGGCCAGTGTTGCGCGAGACAGACTGCAAATTGTACTGTCACACCAACGTAACGAAGCGGGCGATACCGATTTTTTACCCAAGTTACGTAATGAGCTTCTTGAAGTACTTGCAAAGTATGTGAATGTCGATAAAGAGCAAATCAATGTACAGTTGCAGCGCACTGAAAATCGTTCCGTGCTCGAACTCAATATCACCTTACCCGGTCAATAACAACGCTTGTCATTCCTTTGATCGTAGAAATCTCATTCAAGAAAAATCCACTGCCTAAAAAATCATCAATCCTAAAAATGGTTTAAGAATCAATGGGGTGATTGCTTTTCCACCAGCTTATCCACAAGTCTATGCAGGGCTTTGGTGTATAACTACAACTGGCCAGCACCTCATCAATCATTGACGACCTGGTGCACACTCGGAAAAACCTATGGGACAGAGACTAGCGCCTTGCACGAAAAAAAGCCTGTAATAATCCCTTTGATTCCTCCGCCAGTACACCGCCTGCAGAATCGATGTAATGATTATCCCCTGTCTTAGGATCGAAGGCTCCAAACACCAGACGTTTAACACGTGCATGAACAAGTGCCCCCATGCACATCGGACAGGGCTCTAAGCTCACATAGAGGGTACTCTCGGGTAAACGATAATTTCGTTGATCCTGTGCGCCGGCTCTCAAGGCCATGATTTCCGCATGCGCAGTTGGATCGCAAAGGCCTATGGGTTGATTCCAGCCCTCCCCGATTTTTTGCCCCTCGCATACCAATACAGCACCCACAGGCACCTCACCTTCGATAGCTGCCCGCTCGGCAAGCTTAAGGGCCTCTCTCATCCAATAATGATCGATTGGGTCTAGTACAGGCATTATGTTATCCTTGGACTACTTTTAGGGTTGATTAGGCATGGTCCTTGGCATGGCATCTGACATTATTCTTAGCGTTTCTGAACTAAACCAAGCAGCCCAACGATTACTGGAAGACACTTTTTCCACGATATGGGTGCAGGGTGAGATTTCCAATCTGGTCAGACCTACCTCCGGCCATTTTTACTTCTCACTCAAAGATCAAAAAGCACAGGTACGCTGTGTATTCTTTAGACAAAGAAGCTTAGCGCTATCTTTTACTTTACACAATGGGCTGTTGGTCAAGATTCGGGCCAAGGCTAGTCTCTATCCCGATCGGGGGGATTTTCAATTAATCACCGAACAAATAGAAATGGCCGGCGATGGCCTTTTAAAACAGGCCTATGACGCACTGGTACAAAAACTCAGCAAAGAAGGCCTTTTTGAAGAACAATACAAAAAACCCCTACCTTTTCTACCCACCCATATCGGCATTATTAGCTCCAGTACAGGCGCTGCACTCCACGATATTTTGAGTGTGCTTAAACGACGATTCCCCAGTATCCCCTTAACGCTTTATCCTACCAAAGTACAGGGATCGGAGGCTGCTTCAGAAATTGTACGTGCGCTTGTCTGTGCCAATACCCAAGGTATAGTCGATCTACTCATACTGGCACGTGGGGGAGGCAGTCTTGAAGATCTGTGGCCTTTTAATGAAGAGATTGTGGCACGTGCCATTTTTGCAAGTAAGATCCCTATCATCACGGGCGTAGGACATGAAATTGATTTCACCATTGCCGATCTGGTAGCCGATCGCCGTGCCCCTACGCCTTCTGCAGCAGCAGAAATGGCAACCCCTGAACGCTCACGCCTACAACAAATGATCCGTACCCTACAAAGCAGGCTACTCCAGCAAATCAATGCTTTTCTAAACTATCGATCGCAAAAAATCGATTGGCTCTCGAAAAGTATGAGACATCCTGCACAGCAGATCCAAGATCAAATGAACCGCTTACAGCGTTTGGAGGCTCAACTGCAAAGTTCAATCCAAACACTACTGAAACGTAAACAAACAGAAGTTACGCACAGCCTCCGTACGCTAGAAGGCGTGAGCCCTCTTGCAACGCTTAACCGAGGCTATGCCATTGTCTTTGATCAGGCCAGTGGGCACATCCTCACTTCGGTTGAAGCGCTTCACACACCTGAACAGCGCTTCAATATTCGTCTCAAAGATGGAACCTTACGCCAGGCAGTGGATGGTTGGAGCAAAGAATAGCGCTGAAGAAATAAGATCGGTGATAGTCAAAAAAAAACGGAGAATGCTTTAACACATTCCCCGTTTTCACAGCTTACGCTTTAGAGCGCTCGCTCATTGCTAGTCTAGTAGAAACGCACCTGACAACGTAGACCGATAATATCGAGCTTACGTTTAGGCGCATTGTTTGCAGGCCGTATATTGGCACGTATGTAATTGGTCGATAATCGGACTTGTGGATTTAAGTACCAGTTAAGACCCAGGGTTCCATTATGCTCAGACCCACCATTCACATCTTTGTCGTTAAGATTGAGGTAATCATAACGCGCAGCGACTTCGACCGCACCATAGGGACCTATCGCTTTAACGGAACCAAAGTTTCCATTACGTACATCATATCCATGGGATTCACCCGTGAGCATATAACGTGTCTGTAGATTCCAACCATGGAAACCCAAGGACCCAAGGAAGGGTGTTGTTGAACCAGATGTAGGCGTACGATGCACAAAAGCATGTGTGTATTCTGCTTCGAACATAAAAGGACCATACTGTCTGGCCATTTCTACATTAAACAAACGTAGGTTGTTGGCAGCAATAACTGCATTACCATTACCGAGGGCTGTATTGATTAAGCTTGTGGAACTGCTGACATTCCTAGCCCTGGCACTTGGGGCTGCCTTAAAAGCCACGCCAGCACTTGGGGCTGCCGCTGTAACGCCCGTTTGTATTTCATGATAGGCGCCAGACATTCCAAAATGCCATACATCGCCTTCTTCATGAACAGGTGCAAAGGTCGCTCTGGCCAATCCTAACCAACGATCACGCTTACCGACAACGCCACTTGTATCTGTCTGATCCGGTTGTGTAGCACTTAAGGTTAAGCCTCCATCTTTCCACCAGAAATCGGTCCTTACACCCAAGCCATCACCCGGATAAAAGGCGATATTTTGCAAGCTGCGCTCTAAGAAGGGATTCCAGCTGGTGCTATTGGAGCCATCTAAACCAAAAAAGTTTCCGGAAAGTTTACCCACATAAATCTGGTTATTTTCAACCAACCCGAAATAAGAAAGGTAGGCATTATCGATACCTACTGTAGACCCTGTAAAACTTAAGCCCAGGTTGTAAACCCAATTCTTTCCAACGCCACCATCCATGTACAGTTCTGCCGTACGAATATTACCGCCACTGGGATAGTTGCTGCCTTTATCCTGCTTACTGCCCATGAATAGGGTTTCGTCAAAACGCAGTGCGCCGCTTAATTTAAACCAGTAATCGGCATCTTGAGGGTGAATATAAGACAGCCCCCCATGCGATTCTATTTTCCAGTTTTCACACACCCAAGCGCTCTTAGAACCCGAGGCAAGTAAGCCTTCAGCAGGTTGTGCTGCATTGACTGGATGCTTTTTCTTCGCATAGAGAATCTGATCGGCGAAGGCAAGATCAGCCCCTGCAATAGCACTGGCTAAGGCTACAACGACGCTAACCTTTGCTGTAACACCCTTGGAACTAAAACTGTTTTTTATACCCTTCATCTAAGCTTGTCTCCTAAATGTCTAACACGGTTGGACTGCAGGCGCAGTGCTAAAAATGGGACAGTAACACACTTAAGCGTGACACACTACTCAATTTAGCACGTTTAGTTTGCATCATCGCAAAAATTTAAACTTTGTCAAGCGAATACCTCGTCAAATAAGTTTTTTCGAATGGCACGCGGGGGGCATCGATCCCTGTATTCGACGATTTACCGCCCCTGGAATCGACACCCCTCGCCCATTATTCGGAAAAACTTGTCGGAGCGATTGCACCACAATTAAGAAGCTTAGATAAATTGCTAAGGCCTTGTCCGGCGCTCATCCCCGCGTAGGCCGGATGTCGCAGACGGGATGTCGTTGCTCAAATTTTTGTGACCCTTGCTTTTGAATGGCGGGTAGTTGGTGTTTTGTGTGATTGAGTGCTTGCTGAACCTGATGTTTAAACGCTACAGAAGCCTCTGGGTTTAAGATAACTTGCATTTTTTCATTTAACACCAAGTACCATCGGCCCCGATTATCGCGCTTTAAAGCGCTTAAGACTTCATCAATATAGGCGCTAAGCCCACTATTGGTTTTATCAAAAGCCATTTCATCGGAAGCTCTTTGTACAATAAATGATAATTTCTGGTAATCCTCCCAGGCATCTGGCTTTGAACGCAGCCTCTCAAATTGCGAAGGGTTTTTAAAGAGTGTTGCATATGATTTTATATTTTTACTAAAAAACAATTTGGTTTGGAAATCCATAACATAATAAGGTATTTTTTGTTTTTTACAGCTTTTCAATATAGATAATGTGTGATCGGCAATTTCCACAGCACCCGTATCACTTTTTGATTGCATATGCGATTTGCGACCATATTGATATCTAAAATATTGTATGTCTTGATGAAAAAAAGACACATGATACATTATGCAAATACCGTTCACATCTAATAAATGACGTGCAATGTCATTGATAATTCCGTCTGTTTTTTCGGCTGCAGTACCGTACTTATCTGATTCGGCGTGGTAAATACCATGTGAAAGGTTAACGATTTGAAATGTATTGGTTTTAATTCTTTCCCCTTTTTGAGCCAGCAAATCGTTTAAGTGCCCCCTAAAAGCATCGCCTCTTTTAACGGAAAAATTGACGAGTGGGATTTCTTGAGATTTTTTTGCAACCCATAGATTCTTATACGCCTGTCCTCGGTGAAAAGCAGTCCCTGCATAGCTTTTATTGTAATCCGTCACTCTAATATCAAAACCGGGGCTGAAGGGGATATTTTTTAAATACTTAATAATGGTATCTGCCGGACCAGAGGCAATGTCCGCAATTTTAATGGGCTTATTTCCAACAAAAATAATACCTTGTTTTTTTAAATTTTGACAAAACACTTGATTTAGTTGCGCCGTGATTTCTTTTTCATCGGTCCATTTTTTAAAACTTGGATAGGTGTCATCATAAATATATTGGTTGGTCACGATGGGTTTTAGTAAGGTTTGATCTGCGCTTTGCTGCTTATTCGGTAAGGCCTGTGCATAAAAGCAAAGGAGACAGGCTACAATACAAAAGAACCGCTGTTTCATATCCCTATGACCTCCTAAATTTCAATACCTATTGAGCCATGTCTCAGATTTTTACAAGCGTCATTCTAGTTTTAAAAGCTCGTAATATTTTTCATAGACGGCAACGGCTTTATCGACATCCATGAGTAAAAATCCCTTCTGCATCGTCTCTTGATCAGGGTATAAAATAGGATTCTGACGTACGTCATCAGGCATCAAGCTAAGTGCCCCTACATTAGGGCTTGAAAAACCCGTGAACAAACTAAGTTCTTTGGCTACGTCTGGACGACAAATAAAATTAATGAACGTATGGGCATTCTCAACATGCTTAGCACCCCTTGGGATCGCAATCGTATCCAAGGAAATGATAAACCCTTCTCGGGGATAAATCCAAGATAAATGAGGATTTTCTAAATGAGCCCTATAGATATCACCACTCCACGCCATACCAACCGTCATATCCTCGTCTAAATAAATGGTTTGCTGCCCATCCGTATTAAACAGTTTCACATTCGCTAATAACCCTCTTAATTTTTGATAAGCCGCCTCAATCACTTCTGTCTTTTGTGTGTTGACGGATTCCCCAAGCGTTAACAAGGCCATCGAAAAAATCTCGCGCGCATCATCCAATATAAACAGTTGATCCTTATAGGAAGTTTGCCATAAATCAGACCAAGACTTTATGGCGCCTGCTGCATGGTAACGCGTATTGAGTACAATACCGGTTGAGTGCCATAGGTAGGGCAAACTATATTGATTCTCAGGATCATGTTCTCCACCTAATAAAAGTGGATTTAAGTGTCGCTTATTGGGTATTTTCCGCAGATCGATAGCCTGAATTAAACCATGCGTCCGCATACGATTGATCGCATAACTAGAAGGCATGATGATGTCATAAGGTGCCTCTGGATTACCCTCTAACTTTGCATAAAGCGATTCGTTATTCAGATAGGTTGAATGATTAATGCGGATCCCTGTTTCACGTTCAAACTGTTGAATAATATGATCGGGGACGTATTCGGACCACACATAAATATTTAATATTTTTTCTTGGGTGGCTGCAATACAGGAAGCTCCCATCAAACTAAACAAGCAGCATAGGATGCTTACCCCCAGCCTAACCCTCTCCCGCATAGCGAAGGATGGGATTTGAGTTTTGCATAATAGGCGCTTTATTGTCATGGTTTTGTTTTCCAGGTTAAGGCTTGATACATCCCGGTGATCAACAAAGTGAAAACAAATAACACACCATATAAAGCATTCACTTCTGGGCTCACCCCCAAACGAAGCATAGAAAATATTTTTAAGGGTAAAATATCAAATTCTGGACCCGTCACAAAAAAACTGATAATGACATCATCCATGGATAAGGTAAAACTTAAAAGCCACCCTGCCATAATGGCCGGCCACAATAAAGGAACGAGGATTTTTCTAAAAATAACACCGTCGGTTGCCCCTAAATCTTTGGCGGCTTCAATAATGTTTTTATCATAACCACTGAGGCGTGCATAAATAATCACAATCACAAAAGGCACACAAAACGCAATATGTGCTAACAATAAAGTCCAAAAACCTAAAGGGAACTTTAAGGCTGAAAAAAGAATAAGTAACGCGATACCGGTGACCAAATCGGGTGAAACAATTAAAATAAAAATAAGCGCGTACAATAGGCGCTTACCAAAAAATTGATACCGATATAAACAAACAGCCGATAGTGTACCCAGCACCGTAGCACCCATAGCGGCTAACAATCCCACCCATAGCGAATTGAAAGCTACCACGTGTAAGTTTGTATTGTTTAATAAGTTTTTATACCATTGTGTCGTAAAACCATGCCACAATAAGGAACGTGGAGAATCATTAAAAGAATAAGCTATTAAAACAATGATAGGGGCATATAAAAATAGATAGATGAGTAGTAGATAAAATCCATTAATGCGTTTCATGCGAAACATCCAGCTGTTTACCATAAAAGTGCCAATAGATAAATAAAGCCAGCCCCATGATAAAAATAAGCGCAATACTAATCGTTGAACCCATAGGCCAATCACGTGCCGTCAGAAATTGATTCTGAATGGCATTACCCAATAAAAAGGTCTTGGCACCACCCAAAAGATCGGGAATATAAAATAATGTCATCGCCGGCAAGAGAACCAAAACACAACCTGCTAAAACTCCGGGTAATGTTAAGGGTAAAAGGATATAGAAAAAAACTCTATATTTATTGGCACCCAAATCCCGTGCAGCTTCCACCAAACGCCAGTCTAATTTTTCAATACTGGCATAGAGCGGCAATATCATCAGCGGTAACAAGGTGTAAATAAGTCCAATCACTGTTGCTGTATTGGTATATAAAAGCTGTAAGGGCTTGTCTATCAAACCCAAGGATAAAAGAAAGGTATTCAATAATCCATGCATCTTTAAAATCGTGACAATAGCATAGCTACGAATCAGCGAGCTCGTCCAGAAGGGTATCATGACCAATAAAACAAGCACACCCCTAAAACGATGTGACAAACGCGCTAGGCAATAACTAAAAGGATAGGCTAACAGCAAACATCCAAAAGTACAGACCGCTGCCAAACTAAAGGAACGAAGAAAAATATGCAAATACATGCTATCAAACAAACGTCCATAATTGCCTAAAGTGAAACGCAAACGTACTAATTCTGTATCACCTTGCACTAAGACACTGGTGAGCAATAATAAAAAACTGGGAATTAATGCAAAAAGGGCTAGCCAGATCCATGTAATGCTAATGGCAAAACGACTAAATATTTTATACTGGGTCATCAGATAAAATAACCTCCCAGCCTAAATGCCAGTAGATCCAGACGCGTTCTTGCGGTTGAAAATCTAGTTTTTCATCATCCTCATTAAAAAATTGTGTGGCAAGCACCTTGGTACCCGAGTCTAGTTTCAAAACTAAATCAACGGTTGAGCCTTTATAGATGACCTGTAAGACAGTCGCTGCATACATACGACTGGGGTCATCCACCTCGTTTAATCCCCAGACTTCTAAATCTTCAGGTCTTAATAGTGTATAGATAGACTGTGTTGCATCAAATTGCTTGGTGTTTTTTAAGGTAAATACCTTGCCTTCAATTTCCACCTCTAACCATTCAGGCGAAGCCTGTAAAACCTTTGTATGGAAAATATTCACTTCACCCACAAATTGTGCCACATGTAAATTGCGAGGCTCTTCATAGACCTCACGGGGTGTGCCAATTTGCTCAATATGACCATGGTTCATCACAACCACGCGATCAGCTGTTGAAAGAGCTTCTTCCTGATCATGCGTCACCAAAATAAAGGTAATCCCTAGTTGTGCTTGAAATTGTTTTAGCTCTAACTGCATCGCTTTACGTAAACGATAATCTAAGGAGCTTAAGGGCTCATCTAATAATAAAACCAAGGGTTGATTCACAACAGCACGTGCAATAGCGACTCTTTGTTGTTGTCCACCACTTAATTGATGGGGCTTACGATCACTATAATCATGCAGTTTCACCATACGCAGTGCTTCGCGTACACGGTGATCAATGACCGGTTTTGCAAGACGTTTACAACGCAATCCAAAAGCAACATTGTCATAAATGTTCATATGAGGAAACAGGGCATAACTCTGAAAGACGGTATTCACATGACGTAAATGAGAGGGCCATCCACCAACATCTCGACCATTAATGAGAATATTGCCGCTGCTGGGTGCCTCGAATCCAGAAATCAGGCGTAATAGCGTTGTTTTTCCACAACCTGAGGGCCCAAGAATGGTTAGAAATTCACTATTTTTAACTTCTAATTGAATATCTTGTAAAACAGGGTGATCATGGTAATACTTAGAAACATTTCTAAGCTCAATAATATTCCCACTCACTGAGATGCAGATCCGTCAAGCCATTGAATGGTAGACGATCCGACAACATGGCTCACGGTCGCCGTATAGTCCATTCTTCCAGAAATATCGGTTAAGCTACGATTATAAGCTTGCTGTGCAGAGGCTTCTAAGCCTGACCATTGACCGGGTACGACCTTGTAAAGCACCAATAATCCATACGATCCGTCATGGAATACAAATTTTCCTATCTTTAATTTTTCCCCCGGCTCCAAAGGCGATAACTGAAAACCTGCAGATAATATTTCGTTTTGTAGACCTTCCTGTCTGGCAACATTTTTTTTAGTATGCCACACCAAGCCCTGTTCTTTAGCGAGTACAGCGGGATTCTCCCCTCCCTGTACGCGTTTTACAAAACTATCTGAAAAAGCTTGTAACCGAGACTGCATTTTCTCATGTAGCACTTGTTCACGAACCGTTTTCTGTGCCTCTGCTAAAGTCTGCTGACGGGCGGAATGATGTTGCTTCAGCCGCATGACCAGAATACTTTGGTCAGACAACAAAACAGGATGCACGCTAAACCCCTGTTTTATAAAAGCCTCAGAAAAAGCTACTTTCTGTACCATCGGATCAGCTATCACCCCTTCACCACCACCTGCCATACTAAACAAAGCCGTCTGCTCTACTGGCAATTCTAAGGCTGTGGCAATGGGTAATAGCGTTGAGGTGTCCTGCTGTTCCAAAGCCAGCTTCTCGAGTGTTTCCTTCGTTTTTTCAAACTGCGCTTGGGCGCGTTGAAAAGTTAACTGTTCTGTAATTGCCGGCGCCACAGCAGCCAAGGGTCGCACTTCTGAATGCTTATGAGCAACCACCTGGATAATATGATAACCAAAATCTGTACGGATGGCCTCGCTATAAGCCCCCGGTTTTAGATGAAAGGCTGCCTCTTCAAAAGAAGGCACCATCTGACCTCGGGTCATCCAGCCCAAATCACCGCCCTTTTTGGCAGAGCCGTGATCATCAGACCAACGCTTTGCCAAGGCACTAAAATCGGCCCCGCCTTTAAGCTGCTTTAAGAGTCCTTCCACACGGTCCACTGCTTCTTTTTCAACCTTTGGATCAACCTGTCCAGCCGGTACACTGATTAATAGGTGGCGCGCATGTACACGCTCGGGTAGCGTGTAATCGGATTGATGTTCTTTGTAATAGTCTGATACTTCCTCAGCGGAGAGTACCATCTTTTTGATAAACGGTTCTAAAGAAAGTCGCACATATTCAAGGCTCACGGCTTCAGGGCTGATGAATTTTTGTTTATTTTTTTCGTAAAAATCAGTTATTTCTTGTTCGTTGATCGACGTTGTTTTACGATAGTGATGGGCAGGGAGTTGGAGGTATCCCACATCACGTTTCTGCTCTACGAGTGCCACAATCCTTTGGAGCGCTTGGGGTGTAGAAAAACTGGACTGTACGATCCCCTGCTCAAACTGCCCCAAACAGGCATTTTCGGCCAATTCTTTTCTAAACGATGCATCAGTATAGGCCATTTGTGCTAAAACTTTTTGATAGTGATCTTTAGAAAATTCTCCATCTACTTGAAAAGCCGGTATCTTTAAAAGAATCTCTACCACCTGCTCATCGCTTGTTTCAAACCCTAAGGCCTGCGCCTCTGACAACAAAGCAGCACCTCGGATCAGCATATGAATGACTTGCTTTTTAAGGGCTTCTGCATCAAGCGTATTGTTTTGTGCCGCGAAACGTTCATACAGGGTATCTACCGTTTTGCGCATTATTTTCTGACCATTAACCTTTGCAATCACAGATTGCTCAGAAAATGAAAAATAATCATTAAGACCCAAAAAGACAAAAACAACGGCAATGAGTAAGACAATTGTCCAGGTAACCATTCCCTTGAGCTTATCGCCTAAAATTTGCAGCATGATATCTTTCCTTTTTCCCACGTACCCCTAAAGGTGCCCCCATTTTAAACCGTTACAGGGGTGAGAGTCCCAACTATCGGTTCGCCAGATTCAGATCTAATACTCAACAAAAAATCTGTGCATGCAGGGTATCGTAGATTCCTGGGAGGTGTCCAGGCTCAATCCACCCACAATGCACTTCGCACGGCCTAGCATCTTGACATATTAAAAATAATAAAGCTTTCTGGCTTATTTTTCCTCGCTTTTTAAATCTTTGGCCAGTTCCAGTTCTAATTCTTCAATCGTTGGAAGTGCTGTTTGTAGATTTTCCGGCAATGTATCTTCCAGTCTATATTCAGCAAGACCTATTGGTTTTGTCATATCCCGTAAGGTATATTCGGCTAAAACCCCTACTTTTGACCTGCATAGAATTAATCCGATAGACGGATTGTCCCCTGGATGTCGTAATAAATCATCGACAGCTGAAAGATAGAAATTCATTTTGCCTGCATATTCTGGTTTGAATTTTCCAGATTTGAGCTCTATTACGACAAATGAACGTAATTTTATGTGGTAAAACAAAAGATCGATATAAAAATCTTGGTCTTCAACTTGTAAGTGATACTGACGTCCTAAAAAAGAAAAACCATCGCCTAATTCAAGTAGGAACTTTTCAATATGCGCTATTAATCCCTTTTCCACCTCGCGTTCATGTGCATTTTTCCCTAAACTAAGAAAATCAAACAAATAAGGATTTTTTAAAGTTGCATGAGCAAAGTCAGATTGAGGGGCTGGTAATTTTGCCTGAAAATTTGTAACTGCTTTTCCCTGGCGCTTGAATAAATTTGTTTCGATTTGCATGGACAATATATTTCTCGACCAACCATTTTGAATGGTTCCATTAATATAAAAATGTCTCTCTGTTTTGTCCAAAACAGCGTATATCAGTGTGACAATATGACCCCAAGGTAATTGGTCAACAGCCTGTTGACCAATTTCATCCAAGCTATATTCTTGAGCAAATTTACGCATGTATTTGAGGTTTTGCGGACTAAATCCTTTCATTTCAGAAAACTCAGAGCGCAGGTCTTTTGATAGCTGACTAATTACTTTTTTACCCCAACCTTGATTTGTCTGGGCATTTAAAATAACCATCCCGATATGATGGTACAGCAAAATAAGTTCCTGATTGACGCTTAATGCTGCCTTACATCGTGACGAAGCAACTTGCTGTTTAAGGTCGTTCAATAATTGATTGTACTCTTGGCTAATAATATTTTTACTCAAGGTACCCCCTATGGCCTCACATTCTCCGTCTTTGTGAAGTACGTTCCACATCAGACGCTTGTTGCTGGAAGTCAGTTAATAATATTTCATAGCCAGCTTCCATCATCTTGGCAAACAAAGTTTGCCCATTGATAGTAGGTTTGTCTAATAAGGGCCATCCAAGAACAATTAATCTCTGCAATGTGCTTTCGTCTTGCTTGTCTATGGCAATAGAGACATCTTTT
>JACCDN010437783.1_pt1 | contig 54842 bp, 45 predicted proteins | sample 7441691 | NCBI WGS metagenome assembly JACCDN01 (sample SAMN15323439, study PRJNA562643) | freshwater metagenome | isolation source: river surface water | place: USA:Blue River Watershed | collected 2017-08-16 | reverse complement strand
TCAGTAAGTATTGCTACTTGACCTTCGATAGAACCCGTGTTAGTGGCTTTCCCACCATACTCAGCAAAAATGCTTGCTGTTTTTTCTTTTGTTAAATGCGACATTTCAAAATGTTTAAATAAGACTCCGTAATTGTTTTCTTCTATTTTTTATCGGCTGCAAAGGTAGGTATTATAATGTAAAAAGGATAAATTTGGGTATCTTTTTACGCCATTTTCCCATAAATATATGTTTGGAGTCACTATTTTAGGCAATAATTCGGCCCTTCCGGCCTACGATAGGCATCCAACAGCCCAGGTGGTAAGCATTCAGGACCAATCCATTCTAATAGATTGTGGGGAGGCTACCCAAATACAAATGAGCCGTTACAAGGTAAAAAGAAGCAAAATCAACCATATTTTCATCTCCCACCTCCATGGCGACCATTATTTTGGCCTCATTGGCCTCATCACCAGCATGGGACTCCTTGGGCGAACCACCGATTTGCACCTATTTAGCCCGCCAGGCCTCAAAGAAATTATTGACATGCAACTGGCGGTTGCGGGTTCTAGTATACCCTACCCCCTGCACTTTCATACCATTTATGAGGCTGGAACCCTTGTAGAAACCCCAAAATTTAAAGTGAGCTGTTTTCCAACCCAGCACCGCATACCCTGTTTTGGGTTTACCATTTCAGAAAACAAAGCACCCCGAAAAATAAATAAAGAAAAAGTGATTGCCGCAGAAATCCCTTTTAGTTATTACGACGAATTAAAAAAAGGACTTGACTACACAACCAAAACAGGTGAGGTCATTTCTAATGCACTCGTAACAGACCCCGCGAGCCCTAATAAAAAATATGTTTACACTGCCGATACTATTTTTGATATGAACTTGGTAGCGCATGCGATGGGTGCTAATTTACTCTACCACGAAGCTACCTATTTACAAGACCAGTCTCAAAAAGCAGCCGAACGTTTTCATGCCACTACCATTCAGGCAGCAACCATTGCCAAAGAAGCGGGCGTAAACAGTTTATTGATTGGACATTTTAGCAGTAAATATGAAAGTATAGAAAACCACCTTGTAGAGGCAAGAACTGTATTTACAAATACAGATATAGCCCATGAGGGCGTTACTTTTTTAGTACAATAAATACTTGGATTAATCTAAAATCTCAACGTCTTTTGGATACTTTGCTTTGTTAAAAACAAAAATTGCGTTGTCTAGTGCTTTATTGGACACCAAATTGCTAAAAGATACTTGAAGTGTATTGTTGCTTTTATCTAAAATAACGGCTTTGGTGATCATTGATTTAGCATTATCAACAAATACGTTTACTTTAGAAAAGTTTTTGCGTGCATCGATAGGCTTCATTTCAATTTCACTTTGCCCAGCCTTTGTTCCAACGAGTTTACAAACAAAATCTTTGGCATAATCACCAGATAATATTTTTTGTGGACTTAATGATTGACCACTCTCCTCGAGACTCGTAACCGTAATGGTTTTAGCTCCATCAAAATTGTAGGTTTTAGCTCCATCGCAAATCACTTGCATTTTACCTTGTGCTAAAACATATTTAGCACCTTTAATAGAAATAACACCCGATTTAACACCATTGTTTTTCCCTTTGCTAGAAACAGAGTTAATAGAAAAATTTGCAGTGATGGTTGAAAAACTTTTCACTTTAGCACTCACCATATCCAAAATCTTTTTGGCATTTGGATCGTTTTGTGCATGCGCACTAATTATTGAAATTAATACGACTGCAAGTGAAAATAACTTTTTCATTAAATGTAGTTTATGTTGGTTTTTCGCGGCAAAGATAGGTATTAGAGTGTTTCTAAAAACATCTCCAATTCAGAGTCGGTTTTAAAGCGCACTTCCCTAGCCTTACTACCTTGGTTAGGCCCCACAATACCAGCCGCTTCTAACTGGTCCATCAAGCGGCCCGCTCTATTATAACCTAGCTTCATACGGCGCTGAATAAGAGAAGTTGAACCCATTTGGCTTTGAACAATTAAACGGGCTGCGTCTTCAAATAGAGGGTCCCTATCACCAGAGTCAAAATCACGGCCTTCCATATCCTTTTCATCCACGTATTCTGGTAGTAAAAATGCTTGCGGATAACCTTTTTGATCACCAATAAATTCACAAACCGCTTCTACTTCTGGGGTATCAACAAACGCACATTGTAAACGTGTAATTTCACCATTGTAACTCACGAGCATATCTCCCTTTCCTATCAATTGCTCGGCGCCACCTGCATCTAAAATGGTACGGCTATCAATTTTACTAGATACTTTAAACGCAATACGCGCCGGGAAATTGGCCTTAATAGTACCTGTAATGATATTTACGGAAGGTCGTTGCGTTGCAATGATGAGGTGAATACCTACCGCTCTAGCAAGCTGCGCTAACCTCGCTATTGGCATTTCTACCTCTTTGCCAGCGGTCATAATTAAATCGGCAAACTCATCTACTACCAGCACAATAAATGGCAGGTACTGATGTCCTTTTTCTGGATTTAATTTTCTAGCCGTAAACTTCTCATTGTACTCTTTGATATTTCTACAACCCGCTTCTTTTAATAAATCGTAACGGTTGTCCATTTCAATACAAAGCGCATTGAGGGTATTGATTACTTTTTTAGTATCTGTAATGATGGCATCGTCTTCACCAGGGAGTTTTGCTAAAAAGTGTTTTTCAATAACACGGTATAAACTCAACTCCACTTTTTTTGGATCCACTAAAACAAACTTAAGTTGCGATGGATGTTTTTTATAGAGTAATGATACCAGTATCGCATTTAACCCCACCGATTTACCCTGACCCGTTGCACCCGCCATTAAAAGGTGTGGCATACTTGCAAGGTCTACAATGAAATTTTCGTTGTCAATTTTTTTACCAATTGCAATCGGTAAAGAATAATCGGATGTTCTAAATTTATCACTCGCTAAAAGCGTTTTCATACTCACCACCGACTTTCTAATATTAGGCACTTCTATACCAATAGTACCTTTACCAGGAATTGGTGCAATGATACGAATACCAAGTGCAGCAAGGCTTAGCGCAATATCGTCTTCGAGATTTTTAATTCTACTAATACGAACACCCGGCGCTGGTACAATTTCATAAAGTGTTACCGTAGGACCCACTGTTGCCTGAATTTTTTGAATGGCAATGTCGTAATTTTTTAATGTAGCGATAATTTGATTTTTGTGCGTCTCCAACTCTTGAGGGTCATGTACAATTTTTTCACTGCCATGTGTTTCGAGTAAATTAATACTTGGATACTTATAGCTTTTTAAATCAAGTGTAGTATCGTATTTGGTATTTAATTTACCAAGGCTTGCAGCAGGAGCTGCTGCTTCTATCGGTGTTTCATTAATCTCTAAAGACAAATCTTCCTCTTCAAACGCCTCTTCTATCTCCTCTTCTTCAAGTGTTTCATCTAAATCTAGAGGGTCTTCGCCACTCATATGCGGGGCTAATGCTGTTGGCATGATTTCTTCGGGTGCATCAGGCATAATAACAGATACCGCCTTTCCTTCCGATTTTAATTTATTGCCACTAGGTATTACCGGCACTACTGCCGTTTTTTTTTCCGATTCTTCTTCGTTTTCTAATGCTTCCTCGTCTAATGGCGCAGCATTAGGATCTGGCACAAGGGCGCCCGCTTCATCCCAAGCTTGCACAACTGGCTTTTCATCATCAAGGGTAAATGGAACCCCTAAATCAGATGTGTCATTTTTGTTAGCGTTGAAATTAAATTTTGGAGCTGTAAAAACCGGATTAAAGCGCCAAATAAAATAACTAAACGCAGCTAGTAATAATATAGCACCTGTACCAAAAGTACCCGTCCACTTTTGTAAGAAAGAGGTAAACAACTCACCTACCGCCCCGCCCCAAGAAAAAGAACTTGCCGATGCCACAAATGCAAAGGCAGTACTTAAGACAATGAGGCCAACAAGCACATAACGTGCATTGCGCCAAAGGCTAAATATTTTTTTACCAAAAATTAAATTAACACCTAGTACAAAAAAGAAAGTGCACAACAAATAAGAAGCAAGGCCAAAGCCTTTGTAAAATAAGGAGTGCGCTACATAAGCACCCAATACCCCTAGTAAATTGCTTACACGCAAATCATTTTCTGCAAATATTTTAATGCCAAACTGATGTACTTTATCCTGGTCTTCTTGCCATGTAAATAAATAAGACGTAAAGGCAACAAATAAAAAACCTGCAAACAATAAAGTTACTGCACCTATTATTTTAGTAGTACGCTCGTCTTTTACAACTTCTGTAACGGTTACTTCTGTTTCCTTATCTGGCGTTAACTGCTCAGGATCTGGAGGAGTGGTTGCTTTTTTTCGTAAACTATTTGCCATGGTAACAAATATAAGTTAAGGGGAGCGGTCTATACCCTCTTAGGTGCCGATGTGCAAAAATGCTAAATGCTGTCAGAGTTTTCCACGCCCTTTAGTTGAGAGAGTCCTAATAGCACCCAAGCAACCATCCAAAGTAAGCCACCCATTGGCGTTATAACACCCACCCAAGGCAAACCCTCAATACCCAAAAAAGGCTTTGCTATAATAAAATACAAGGAGCCCGAAAAAAGCACAATGCCGTCAATAAAAAATAGTCCTGCCCTACTTAAAAGCTTTTGTTGTTTTGGAGATGAGGCTTTCTGTAATAATATTCCAGTAAATAGAAGCGCCACTACATGATACATTTGATAACGCACGGCTGTTTCATAGGTAATAAGTGCCGCTGGAGATAACACAGCTTTTAAAGCATGTGCACCAAAAGCGCCAAGGGCCACGGTTAATGCACCCAAAAAAGCAGCGATAGAGATATAATATTTAGATAACATCATTTATAATTTAGCAAGTGCTTTTTTAAAACTGTCAGGGGTAATAGTTTCGTCCTGCAAATGTATTTGTGCCGAACTATAAAAAGAAAGCCGCTCCGCCCTTTGCTTTTCTAAAAAAGCTAGAAGCTCCGAATCTGATAATTTGGCAATTAAAGGACGGTGCTCTTTTTCGGGAGCAAGCCTTGACGCAATAACAGGAAGTGGTTCATCTAGCCAAATAGTTACGCCTTGCTTATTCATCCAAGCCATATTATCAAAAAAACAAGGAGCGCCACCACCGGTGGCAAGCACATAGGTTTTTTTTTCGGCAAACCATTTAAGCACCGTAGACTCTACTTTTCTAAAATAATCTTCACCGTCTTCGGCAAAAATTTCGGCAATGGTTTTTTCTTCTTTTACTTCAATTAAGTAGTCTAAATCATATCCGCCGGTCTTGTATTTTTTAGCCAACTGCTTTGTCCAATAACTTTTTCCGGACCCCATTAACCCTACTAGAAAAATTTTCATGCCTACCTATTTAGTTTCTTCTACCACCCGTAGCTGCCTTATTAGACTGCTCCATTTCTTTGGTCATTTCTTCTATTTCTGTTTCTGATCTTGACGTTTTATCTCCTAGTAAATGTTCTGCAAAATAATCTGCCTGACGCCAAAAGAAGTACTCTGTCATATCACCATAACCATGTCTTTGACCCGGAAGTATTACCAAATCAAAACGCTTGTTTGCTTTGATTAAAGCGTTGGCCATTCTAATGGTATTGCTTGGATGCACATTGTTGTCAATATCGCCATGAGAAAGCATGAGATGACCTTTTAAGTTTTTAGCTAGGTCCGGATTTTTTTCGATGCTATATAAAAAGCTGGTATCACCTTTGTCGCCAATCACTTCTTTAACACCATGGTGTTGTTCACTCCACCAACGGTTGTAGACGCTATTATCATGGTTACCCGCCGACGAAACGGCTACTTTAAAAAAGTTTGGATATACAAGCATCGCAGCGGTACTCATAAATCCACCACCCGAATGACCATGAATACCTACTCTATCAATATCAATGAATTTAAAACGGTCGGCTAGTTGCTCTACGGCTGCTTTTTTATCGGCAAGTCCGTAATCACGCAAATTACCATAACCATAATTATGGTACCACTTGCTTCTGGCAGGATGTCCACCTCTGTTACCAATGGTTACTACCACAAAACCCATTTGGGCAAGGCGGTCTATGCGGTCCATTCCTTTTGTAAACGCTTTGTTTACAGCCTCAGTTTGAGGACCCGGATATACATACTCAATGATTGGATATTTTTTGGTGGAATCAAAATCAAAAGGCTTGTACATCACACCATATAAATCGGTGATACCGTCATCTGCTTTTACTTTAAAGGTTTCTGGAAACTTATAGCCAGTAGCCATTAATGAAGATAAATCGGCAGTTTCAAGATCCATTACTTTTTTACCTTCTGCATTGTAAAGAACAGATGCAGGTACCGTGTTTACACGCGAAAAATTATTGACAAAAAAAGTATTGTTATCGTTCATGCGCATGGCATGATCAAAATTTCCAGGATTTAATAATTTTAAACCCGTACCATCAAAGTTTACACGGTATGCATGTAATAAGTAGGGATCTTCACCAGCTTCTTTACCATTAGCAGAAAAATAAAGTACTCGCTTTGCTTCGTCAATACCTAAAATTTCTTCGCAATGATATGCGCCTGACGTAATTTGATTTTTAAGCTTGCCATTTTCATCGTGTAAATAAAAATGTGCCCATCCATCCTGCTCGCTCCATTTAATAAGCTCTTTACCACCATTAATAAGTCCTACTCTTTTATTTTCGATATAGGTATTAAAGGTTTCAGTAATTAATGGATTAACAGTTGCGGTTGCAACGTCTACAGTACAAACGTCAATTCGCTTTTGGTCGCGACTGGTTCTTGTAAAATAGAATTTACTATTGTCTCCCAGCCAAACAGATGCTCTAAAATCATCGTCTCTGGTGTTTACTTTTCCTGGATCAGACCAAACAGCAACGCCCTGATCTTTAAATTTAGATACGTTTAATTCTTTACCAGAACCAGAAGTGATGTCGAACAAATACAAATGATCTACCGGTGCTTCTTTTTCGCCTGGCATCCAATATTTATACGTTTCAAGTGTAGGACGAGGGCCACTTACATTATTAATTACCCATAAGTCTTTAACCTTGGTATTGTCTACTTTTTTAACCACAAAATATTTAGAATTAGGCGACCACATCACATAGGCCCCTTTACGCTTCTTTTTATCCTTTTCTTTTTCTTCGTCGGTTTGACCGGTACCTGACAAATTATTATCATTGAAATAACCAAAGTTTTCGATACCATCTTTGGTCAATTGCTTTTCAACAATGGTAGAATCGTTTTCATTGATTAAAGCTTTTTCGTAAGAAGTCTTATCCATCCAGTAAAGGTTGTTACTTCTACCAAATACAATTGAATTTCCATCTGGAGAAACGTTGGCCCAACTTGGCTTGCGCTTTGGCTTTTTTAATTCAGGAAGCTCTACCAGTTCTGCGGTTTGCAAATTGTATTCGAAATAAAACACCTTTTTTTCTTTTACTGCTGGCGTACCTTTTTTAGCGGTTGTATCTTTCTTTTCAATTTCTTGGGTACTTTTTACTTCAAACCGAATCCAGTTTTCGTCTCTAATAAAACGCATACTATCAATGGCTAAATGCTGCGCATCAAAAGGATCTTTTACGATGCGCGTAATTTTTGCAGCCAAATCGGCATTGTCAAAAAGTACTTTCTTTTCTGCTTTTAAAGGATCTACGATATACCATTTTTTGCCTTCAGTGGTTTCATACATATACCAAAAGCGCTCCGATTTTTTTAAAAAATGCGGATCCACCGAAGTAGAAAAAATAAGTTTATCTACTTTTTTAGGTGAGAACCTTGCAGCAAGTGCATAGTTAGCTTTGGTTACGGGTACCTGCTGTGCTGTAGCTGAACCGGTCATAAATAACGCGGCAACAAAGAGGCAAAAAAGGGATGTACAATACTTCATAGAATTGATTTTATAGAGGAGATGAAAATAAGCATTCTGCTAAAATATTGGCCATTCTGTTACACATTTATCTATAAAAATGACAGTCGGATGAACCTTTGTGCAGACGGGGCGTTAACTTTATTGTATGTATCAATATTCTACCTCTTATATAGCGTCCCAATCATTTGCCGAAACCATGGACGCCAATGATCCACTGGCAAGGTTTAAATCGCAGTTCCATTTCCCAAAACATGATGGCAACGACGTCATTTATTTTTGTGGCAATTCACTTGGGCTTCAGCCTAAAAATGTAGCGGCTGCCATAGAAACCGAACTTACCACATGGAGAGAACTAGCCATTGGCGGCTATTTTGGGGGGACCAATCCTTGGCTTCATTACCAGGAATATACAAGATCTACCCTGGCGGGCATGATGGGTGCCAAAGAAAATGAAATTACAGTAATGAATGCCCTAACTGTAAATCTGCACCTCTTAATGCTTAGTTTTTATAAGCCTACTGCTACACGTTTTAAAATTATCATGGAAGCCGGCGCTTTCCCTTCCGACCAGTACGCCGTAGAAACACTGGTTAAACATTTTAACCTTGATCCAGCTTCTGCTATTATAGAAATTAAACCAGAAGGGGGCAAAAAAACAATTGAAAACAGTGCCATAGTTACGGCCATTGAAGCCGCTGGCGAATCATTAGCGATGGTACTTTTTGGCGGTATTAATTATTATACGGGTCAACTTTTTGACATCCAATCTATTACTGCAGCAGCGCATAAAGTGGGTGCCATTGCAGCCTTTGATTTGGCACACGTTGCGGGCAATGTACCCATGCAATTAAACGCATGGAATGTAGATTTTGCAGTGTGGTGTTCTTATAAGTATTTGAACGCGGGACCGGGTGCTGTGGGTGGTGTATTTGTGCATGAAAAACATGCTACTAATATAGAAACACCGCGCCTAGGTGGTTGGTGGGGCAATGATGAAGCTACCCGCTTTAAAATGGAAAAAGGATTCATTGCAAAACCCACTGCATCGGGTTGGAATATGAGTACCGCACAGGTATTTAATACCGTAAACTTAAAAGCATCTTTAACCATTTTTGAAGATGCTGGCATGCAAAATTTACGCAGTAAAAGCATCGCACTAACGGGTTACTTAGCCTTCTTATTGGAACAATTAACCTCAATTTCTTTTACCCTAATTACCCCTTCCGACCCTAACCAACGTGGTGCGCAATTATGCTTATTTTTTGAAGAAAAAGGAAAGGAAATTTACCAGAAAATGAAAGAGCATGGTATTATTGTTGACTATAGAGAACCTGGCGTTATTCGAGTAGCACCGACACCTCTTTATTGCAGTTTCAAAGACGTGTATAGGTTTTATGAAATTTTAAAATCATTTTAATTTAGGTACCATGCACCCCACTTATTTAGCCCTCGGCGACTCTTATACCATTGGAGAATCGGTACCCTTACACGAAAGTTTTCCATACCAATTGGTACAGCAATTAAGGGCCAAACATCCAGGTTTTATGGCGCCAGAAATAGTGGCAAAAACAGGTTGGACCACCAACGAATTGGCTACCCATTTGATCCATACTTTGCTTCAAAAACAGTATGATTTTGTAACACTTTTAATTGGCGTCAATAACCAATACCGAGGTTTATCCATCACAGAATTTGACCAGGAATTTACCTTTTTATTACTCAAAGCTTTGCAGTTTAATGGGCATCAAAATAGTCGTGTTTTTGTGCTTTCCATACCCGACTGGGCACACACTCCTTTTGCTCAAAATAAAGCCCAAGAAACAGGGCTAAATTTAGCAGAAATTAGTGCACAAATTGACGCCTTTAATGAGGTCATAAAAAAGCGCTGTAAAGACATGGAAATTGAGTTCGTTTATATCACGGATTTTACCAGAAATTGTGGACCAGAAATGATCGCGCAAGATGGTCTTCATTATAGTGCCAACATGCACCAAATTTGGGCAAACTTGTTACTCGAAAAGTTTGTCTTACAATTTTAAATATCCAGCCATTTCTTTGGCATAATTTTTAGCAGCCTCGCCAGCAGCCTCGGCAAAATCTTCTCCATTACTTGCAAAAATAATGGCCCTACTTGCTGCCACCAACAACCCACAATCTAGTGTGGCACCATAACGAGAAACTTCCTCTAAACTACCCCCTTGTGCACCAACACCCGGCACCAATAAAAAGTGATTTGGAATGATATTTCTGATGCCTTCAAAATCACTTGCCTTGGTAGCACCCACTACAAACATTAAGTTGTTTGATGTACCCCAAGTAGCTACTTTTTCAAGTACTACTTCATACAATTGTTTACCAGAATTGGCAAGCGTTTGTTGCTCAAAATCTTGGCTTCCTGCATTAGAAGTTAAACCCAAAACAATGGTCCATTTATTTTGATATTCTAGAAAAGGACGTACGCTATCTTCACCCATATAAGGGGCAACTGTAACCGCGTCAAACTGCATGGTTTCAAAAAAAGTTCGGGCATATTGGGCCGAGGTATTGCCAATATCCCCCCGCTTTGCGTCGGCAATTGTGAACAAATTTTTGGGGATATATTCTAGTGTTTGCTGCATGGTTTCCCACCCTTTTACCCCTTCAGACTCGTAAAAAGCGGTGTTAATTTTATACCCAACACAGTAATCTTTGGTGGCATCAATGATTTCTTTATTAAACGCCAAAACCGCGTCTGGCTTGCCTTGCAAGTGCTTTGGCAATTTAGAAACTTCGGAGTCTAACCCCACCAATAAATATGATTTTTTAGCCCCAATTTGAGCCACCAATTGTTCGCGCGTCATACCGCAAATATACAACACTTTTTGGGGGTAAACTGTGGGTAGCGCAGGCTAAAAATTGCTTTTCTTTGTACCACGTTTAACCCTATGGAAAAGAAGGCTTTATACTACGCAGACTACCTACATCTAGACAAAGTTTTAGATGCACAGTATCCTGTGAGTTTTACAGACGGTCACGAAAAAGCGCATGACGAAATGTTGTTTATTGTGATTCATCAGGCCTATGAACTTTGGTTCAAACAAATCATTTTTGAACTCGATTATGTGTTGGATGTTTTTGGTCAACCCGCCATCAACGACAATGACGAAGACATGAATTTGGTGCGTCATCGACTTCGCCGAATTATAAAAATTTTACAGCTTCTAAACGATCAAGTAAACGTACTTGACACCATGACGCCGCTCGACTTTTTAGCGTTCAGAAATTTACTCACTCCTTCTTCTGGATTTCAGTCTAAACAGTTCAGAATGATTGAAGCTAAACTTGGTTTAGAAATTGACAACAGACACCAAAAAGAATATTACAAAAGAACCAACGAAGGTGGATTTGACAAACCAGATTACGATCAAATTTCTGCAGCCGAAACTGATAAAAGTTTATTAACGCGCATCAACGAATGGCTCGAAAGAATGCCGTTTTTTAATGACGAATTTGGCACCAAATTTTGGGACGAATACCGCAGTATTTATTTGGCCGGATTAACGCCCCGCGAAGCATCAAAAATTCACGATTTTGATTACGTTTTTTTTGAGAAAATTCCGGCCGATTCCACGCCCGAAATTTTAGCCAATTTAAGAGGCTCTTTTTCGCCAAAAGCGATGCAGGCGGCACTCTTTATAATGCTCTACAGGGACTACCCTATTTTTCAAAATTCATACCAGGTATTAGACGCCTTAATTGAGATAGATCATCTCATGAGCAACTGGCGTCATAAACATTTAATTATGGTTCGCCGCATGATTGGTATGCGCGTAGGTACGGGCAACACATCTGGAGCTGGTTATTTGGAAGGCGCCCTTAACAAACATTTTATTTACAGAGACCTTTCGGGGCTCTCCACTTATTTAATTGAAAGAAAAAAAATTCCTGCACTCCCAAAAAGCTTAATTGAAAAATTAGGGTTTTCATTGGGGCTTCATTAGTCAGGATAAAATATAAAAATCATGAAACAAAGCATCAAACATTTACTCGTCATCGTTTTATTGGGTACTTTTTTTATTGGTACCGCACAAAAACCAACAGATGCAAAACTACCTGTTGATTCAAAAGTTAAAATTGGCAAACTCGCCAACGGACTCACCTACTACATTAGAAAAAATGTTGAGCCAAAAAACAGAGCCGAGTTAAGACTTGTTGTAAACGCTGGTTCAACTTTAGAAACAGATAAGCAAAGAGGCCTTGCGCACTTTGTAGAACACATGTGTTTTAATGGAACCAAAAATTTTAAAAAGCAAGAACTCGTAGACTTCCTAGAAAAGAGCGGCGTTAATTTTGGTGCCGATTTAAATGCGTACACCAGTTTTGATGAAACGGTGTATGAATTACAAGTTCCTACCGATAGCCCCATGGTATATAAAAAAGCCATGCAGGTTTTAGAAGACTGGGCACACCAAGTAAGTTTTGATCCTTCAGAAATTGATAAAGAGCGTGGCGTTGTAACAGAAGAGTGGCGTTTAGGCAGAGGTGCAGATGCCCGTTTAAGAGACAAATACTTCCCTATCATTTTAAATGGTTCTCAATACGCTAAAAGACTTCCAATTGGTACCAAAGAAAGTATCAATGGAGCACCCTACAGTGAGCTTACCGGATTTTACAAAGATTGGTACCGTCCTAATTTACAAGCAGTAATTGTGGTTGGTGACATTGATGTAGCCGAAACAGAAAAAATGATTCAAGCGCATTTTGGCAAACTTAAAAACCCGGCTAATCCTAAACCACGCACTAAATTTAGCATCCCTGCTTTTACAGATACCCGCATTTCTATCTTAACAGATCCAGAGCAAGCATACAATGTGCTTCAAATGTTTTACATGCTCCCTGCTGTTAAAGAAGCAACCACCGAGGGCGAATACAGACAAGGTATGGTGCGCGAACTCTTTAACCAAATGATGAGTAGCCGTTTAGATGAAATATCTCAAAAACCAGAAGCGCCGTTTTTATTTGCGAGCAGCAGCTACGGTGAATTTATTGGAGACAAGGATGCCTTTACACTTTTAGCCGTTCCCAAAACAGCTAAAGAGATGGAAGCGGCATTTAATGCCATCCTAACTGAAAACGAAAGAGTAAAACAGTATGGCTTTGTACAATCTGAACTTGACAGAGCGGTTAAAAACGTATTGTCTCGCATGGAAAATTCTTTTAAAGAAAAAGACAAAACAAAGTCGGTTCAAATTTTACAAGAATACGTGCGCAACTTTTTAAAAGGCGAAGCCATTCCTGGTATCGAAAAAGAATTTGAAATGTACCAGCGCTACTTACCAGGTATTACTTTACAAGAAGTAAACGCGCTCATAAATCAGTGGCTTAACGTTACAGGTAAAACTGTTTTAGTACTCGCCCCAGAAAAAGAAAAAGAAAATTTAATCACTGAAGCTGGCATCAAAGCAATACTCGCTAAACCCATTGCAAAACTAAATGCATACCAAGATAAAGTAGCTTCTGGACCATTATTACCAAAATCTCCGGTAGCAGGTAAAATTGTATCAGAAAAAATATACGACATTATTGGTACCCGCGTTTGGACTTTATCAAATGGCGCAAAAGTGGTTGTCAAGCCTACTACATTTAAAAATGATGAAATTCAATTCTCTGGCATTAGCTGGGGTGGATCATCACTATATTCAGATGCCGATTTTGTAAATGCCTCTAACGCGGCAATCGTTGCAGCATATGGCGGCATGGGTACTATTGATTTTCAGAGCATGCAAAAAATGTTTGCTGGTAAAAACTTTGGAATCAATCCTTCCATTGCCGAATACATGCAAGGTTTTACCGGAAGTAGTAGCCCTAAAGATTTAGCTACAGCGCTAGAAGTATTACACGGTTATTTTGTAGCCCCTCGTAAAGACGCTCAAATATTCCAATTTATTTTACAGCAGTACAAAGTACAGCTTACCAATAAAAACAATGACCCGGCATCTGTATTTTCTGATACCGTATCATATGTAATGGGCAACTACAACCCAAGACGTAAGCCACTCACTGTAGAAATGCTTGACCAACTTAATTTGGATAGAAGCTTTAACATCTTTAAAGAGCGCTTTAGCAACGGAGGTCAGTTTACATTTACTTTTGTTGGTAATGTAAACCTCGATAGCCTTAAGCAGTTAACTGAAATGTATATTGCCTCATTACCTGCATCTGGCACATCGGAAATGTACAAAGATTATGGTGCAGCCTACCCTACTGGCAACATTTCAAAAACCCTTAAAAAAGGCAAAGAAGCAAAAGCAAGCGTACAATTATTTTATACCGGCACATTATCTAGTATTGGTGAATTAGACGAATTACAACTAGACCAATTAACCAAAGCCATGGGTATTAAATTAAGAGAAACACTTCGTGAAGATGCAGGTGGCGTATATGGTGTAGGCATTAGCGGCGGCATTAACAAAGAGCCTAAAAAATCATATAGTATCACTATTAGATTTGGCTGTGCCCCAGAAAATGTAGAAAAATTAATTGCACTTGTAGAAGAAGAAATCAAGCAAACCAAGTTAAATGGTGTGGCGCAAATTAATATTGAAAAAGTAAAAGCCGAGCAAACTAGAAGTCTAGAAAATGACGTAAAAGAAAATAGCTATTGGCGTTACAAATTAGAGCAGGCAATTTTTAGAGGTTCAGATCCTACTAAAATTTTACAAGCACCTGCTCGCATTAATTTAATTGACGTTGCTACTACAAAAGCACTCGCCAATAAATATTTTAACGAAGCCAATAAAGCAAAATTTGTTTTATTACCAGAATAAATAATAGTCGACAACTATAAAAGATAGCATTATGTCAATTGGAACATTTCATTATCCGCAACCAGCCAACGAACCCGTATTAAATTACGCACCCGGAAGCCCAGAGCGTGCTGCCCTCAAAAAAACAATCGCTGCCTTAAAAAAACAGGTCATCGATGTGCCCATGTATATTGGAGGCAAAACTGTAAGGACCGGAAAAAAAGTAGCCATGCATCCGCCACACGAGCGCGCACATGTACTTGGCCATTTTCATATGGGTGATAAAAAACACGCCATAGACGCCGTAAATGCTGCGCTTAAAGCAAAAGATGCTTGGGCTGCAATGTCATGGGAAAACAGAGCACATATATTTTTAAAAGCTGCCGATTTACTCGCTACCAAATACCGCTATCATATTAATGGTACTACTATGCTTGGTCAAAGTAAAAATGCTTTTCAAGCCGAAATTGACGCCGCTTGCGAACTCATTGATTTTTTAAGATTTAATGTTCACTTTTTAAGTGAAATATATAAGCAACAACCTGCATCGGCACCAGGCATGCACAACCGCCTAGAATGGCGTCCACTAGAAGGATTCGTTTTAGCTGTTACACCTTTTAACTTTACAGCCATTGGTGGTAACCTACCTACTTCTGCTGCGATGTGTGGCAATACCGTTGTTTGGAAACCTGCCAATACACAGGTTTATTCGGCACAAATGTTTATGCGCATTTTAAAAGAAGCTGGCTTGCCGGATGGAGTTATTAATTTAATTTATGTAGACGGACCTACCATTGGTGAAGTTTGTTTCTCACACCCCGATTTTGCGGGCGTGCACTTTACAGGTTCTACCGGTGTCTTCAATAATATGTGGAAAGTGATTGGTGAAAATATTCCAAAATACAAATCATACCCGCGCATTGTTGGTGAAACAGGCGGTAAAGATTTTGTAATGGTGCATAAATCGGCAGATGTTGATACCGTAGTAACAGCACTTGCAAGAGGCGCTTTTGAATTTCAGGGACAAAAATGTTCAGCGGCTTCAAGGGCATACCTTCCAAGCAACCTTGCCCCTACCATTAAAACAAAATTAGTAGCGGCCGTTCAATCCATGAAAATGGGAACCGTGGAGGACTTCTCCAATTTTGTAAACGCCGTTATTGATGAAAAGTCATTTAACAACATTGCAAAATATATTGACAGGGCTAAAAAGGACAAAAAAGCTAAAATACTTGTGGGTGGTAATTACAGCAAAAAAGACGGCTTTTTTGTTGAGCCAACCGTTATAGAAGTGTCTGATCCTAAGTATGTAACCATGTGTGAGGAGATTTTTGGACCGGTTTTAACCATTTACACCTACAAAGCAGAGGCCTTTGAAAAAACCCTTGATCTGGTTAACACCACGTCAAAATACGCTTTAACAGGGGCCATCATATCGCAGGATAGAGCGGCTGTGGAGCTGGCTACCAATAAATTACGCCATGCCGCGGGTAACTTTTATATCAACGATAAGCCTACAGGGGCTGTAGTGGGCCAACAACCGTTTGGGGGTGCCCGTGCCTCTGGAACCAATGACAAGGCCGGAAGCCTCATTAATTTGTACCGCTGGCTTAGCGCAAGGACCATCAAAGAAACCTTTAATCCGCCCGTAGATTATAAGTATCCGTTCCTAAACGAAGCCTAAATTTTTAATGTTTAACCCGTATATTTGCACCTCAAAATTTTGACTAGTGCCTACTAAATTCTCAAAAGAAACCTACCTCTACTGGTATGAGCTTATGCAGCTGATTCGCCAGTTTGAGCTTAAATCAGAAGAAATGTATAAAATGGCAGGTAAGATCCGTGGATTTTTCCACGCTTACATTGGCCAAGAAGCAATAGCCGCGGGCTGTATGACAGCTACCCAGCACGACGATCCATTTATTACTGCCTACCGTGACCACGGTTTAGCACTTGCCAAAGGCGTTTCTGCCGATGCTTGTATGGCCGAATTATATGGTAAAGCAACCGGTTGTGCCAAAGGTAAAGGTGGTAGCATGCACTTTTTTAGCCTCGAACACCGCTTTTTTGGTGGACACGGTATTGTGGGCGCTCAAATTGGTACAGCGGGCGGATTGGCTTTTGCTGAAAAATACAAGGGTACCAACAATGTGGTTCTTTGCTATTTTGGTGATGGTGCTGCACGTCAGGGTATCTTACACGAAACTTTTAACCTAGCGATGCTTTGGAAATTACCAGTGGTATTTATTTGTGAAAACAATAATTACGCCATGGGTACTTCTATTGAGCGTACTAGTAATGTTACAGATATTTACAAATTAGCAGACGCATACGACATGCCTGCCGATGTTATTGATGGCATGATTCCTGAACTTGTTCACGAAGGTGTAGCAAGAGCAGTAAAAAGAGGTAGAGATGGTGAAGGTCCAACATTACTAGAAATGAAAACCTACAGATACAAAGGACACTCTGTATCTGATCCTCAAAAATATAGAACCAAAGAAGAGGTTGAAGAATATAAGAACCAAGACCCTATTACTAAAGTGCGTGAAACCATTTTAGAAAATGGATATGCCACCGAATCTGACTTACAAGCCATCGATCAAAAAATTGATGCAATTGTAGAGCAGAGCGTAAAATTTGCTGAAGAAAGCCCTTGGCCAGATGATAGCGAAGTTTTAAAAGATGTTTACCTAGACGAAAATTATCCGTTTATTGTAGACTAACCACATTTACAAAATTACAAGAAAACAAATACCATGTCAGAAAACGAAGTAAAACACACAACCAACGAAGGCCTAGAAGGAGCAACTGCTTTTTGGAATACAAGTGGTAAAAAAATTGCTACTGCAGCTGCTGTTATTTTAGTAGTAGTGGGCGGTTGGTTTGGTTACCAAGAATATATTGTTAAGCCTAAAGAAGAAAAAGCTTCTGAAGCGATGTTTAAAGCACAAGAATACTTTGCTATCGACTCTTCTAACCTTGTATTAAATGGCGATGGTGTTAATAAAGGTGTATTATACATCATAAACAACTACAGTGGTACCAAGGCTGCAAACATTGCTGGCTATTATGCTGGTGTGAGTTATTTAAAACTTGGTGATTTTAACAACGCTATCAAATACCTAAAAGATTTTTCTACAGACGCCAAGCAAATTCAAATGTTAGCGATTGGTGCATTAGGTGATGCAAGTGCGGAGCTTAACAAAAAAGACGAAGCCATTGATTATTATAAAAAAGCAGCAGCTAGTTTTTCTGAGGACGAAAGCAATGCTTCTGAATATTTATTTAGAGCTGCCCTACTTTCAGAAACCACTGGAAAAAATGCAGAAGCTTTAGCCCTTTACAAAGAAATCAAGGAAAAATATCCTACCACCGATAAAGGCTTTTTAGCAGACAAATACATTTACCGTTTAGGTAGTGAAAAATAAATAAATGAACGTACAGTTATTTATTCCTTGCTTTATTGATCAGCTCTACCCTCAGGTAGCGTTTAACATGGTAAAAGTGTTGGAAAAAGTAGGCTGTACGGTCAAATACAATGCCAATCAAACCTGTTGTGGCCAGCCTGCGTTTAATGCAGGTTTTTGGTCAGAATCAAAAAGTGTTTGTGACAAATTCTTAGACGATTTTAATGGCACCGACTACATCGTAGCCCCTAGTGCAAGCTGTACTGGTTTTGTTAGAAATTACTATGGTAAACTCTACGAAAACTCGGCCCAAGTAAACATTGCTAAAAAAACCTCGGCCCGTATCTACGAACTCTCCGATTTTTTAATCAATGTTTTAAAAATTGATGACGTTGGCGCTACGTTTAATGGTAAGGTAACCTACCACGATAGCTGCGCAGCCCTTCGTGAATGCAATACCAAAACAGAGCCGCGTAAGCTACTCAGTAAAGTTAAAGGCCTTGAACTCGTTGAGATGAACGATGTAGAAACCTGCTGTGGATTTGGAGGCAGCTTTGCCGTAAAATTTGAACCCATTAGTATTGCGATGGGTGATCAAAAAACAACGAATGCTGCTGCTACAGGCGCCGAATATATTATTAGCACCGACATGAGTTGCTTGATGCATATAGATGGTTGCTTAACACATAAACACTCGGGTTTAAAAGTGCTGCATTTAGCAGACGTTCTTGCAAGCGAAGCATAATATTTATCATAGTATTTTACGACTTAAATATTTTTCAAAATGAATTATTGGCTTATCAAATCGGAACCTTTCAAATACAGTTGGGATCAATTTGAAAAGGATAAAAAAACATTTTGGGATGGCGTTAGAAATTATGGCGCCCGCAATAATTTAAGATCCATGAAAAAAGGGGACCTAGCTTTTTGGTACCACTCCAATGAAGGCATGGAAATTGTAGGTATTGCTAAAGTAGTTAAGGAATCATACCAAGACCCTACCACACCAGATCCAGCATGGCTTGTTGTTGATTTTAAGCCCTTTAAGAAGCTTAAAAAAACGGTAAAGCTTGCAGACATTAAGGCGCATGCTAAACTACAAGATATGGACCTTGTAAGGCTTGGTAGACTGTCTGTACAAACCGTTAAACCCGCCGAGTGGAAGATTGTAATGGAAATGGCTGGCGAAAAAGTTTAGCTAAAAAATACGTATCCAATTAAAATAGCAGCCACAACTCCAAGTAAGTCGGCTAACACCCCTGCCCATATAGCATAACGTACTTTTTTGATGCCTACGCTTCCAAAATAAAGGGCAATAATATAAAAAGTAGTATCTGCAGATCCCTGAAACGTAGACGCTAATTTTCCTACAAAAGAATCTGGGCCATTTGATTTCATCACATCAAGCATGAGCCCTCTTGCGCCACTTCCACTAAATGGTTTCATAATAGCTACTGGTAAAGCTGGCGTAAACGCAGTATCAACACCGGTTAATCCAATCACCCAGCTAAGGCCGTCTACCATATAACCAAGCGCGCCACTATCCCTAAATACGCGAATAGCAACCAGCATACCAACGAGGTAAGGAATAATTTTTAAAATCACATCAAAGCCTCCTTTGGCACCATCTATAAAGGCGTCAAATACATTTATTTTTTTAATCATCCCACCAATTATAATCAGCACAACCAGTAATAGTAAAATCATATTACCAGTTACCCTACTAAAAATTTCTTTTTGCTCCGCTCCCATTTGCTGTACAAAAAAGAGCATGCCAGCTACCAGCGCCACAAGCCCCAACAACCAGGTTAATAGCACTTTGTCCCACTTTAATTTTTGCTTGATACCCACTATAAATATAGATGCGAGTGTCGTACATATCGTGGCTAGCACACAGGGTATAAACACACTGGCAGCCTCTGTAGAGCCTGCTGCTAAACGGTAAGAAATGATCGTAAGTGGAATTAAAGTAAGACCACTTGTATGTAGCACTAAAAACATGATTTGTGCATTGGTGGCTTTTTCTTTATCCGGATTAATAGACTGTAAACTTTCCATGGCCTTTAAGCCAAAAGGCGTTGCCGCATTGTCAAGCCCAAGCATATTGGCACTAAAATTCATCACCATTTGTCCCATCGCAGGGTGCTTTTCGGGTACTTCAGGAAATAACCTTTTCATAAATGGATTTAAGAGCCTAGCAATCCAGTTAATGGCACCCGCACGCTCTGCGATATTCATAAGTCCTAAAAAGAAAACCATAGTACCCGCTAATGGGAAAGCTACATCAATTACTGAGCCCTTAGCACTATCAAACATACCATCTACAAGGGTTTTAAACACTTCGGTGTCGTGTAAAAACAAGAACTTATAAAGGGCAATCACAAAAGCCACAATAAAAAAGGCGATCCATACAATATTTAGTGCCATCTGGGTTAATTTATGGGGTGAATATAAAAAATATTGGAGCTATATTTGCACCTTACTTAAAAAGGTTTTAATTATGGCTTTAAAGGCAGGCATCGTAGGGTTACCCAACGTAGGAAAATCAACATTATTTAATGCAGTAAGCATTAACGCTAAGGCCCAGGCTAGCAACTACCGTTTCTGTACCATTGAGCCCAATGTAGGTCTTGTAGACGTTCCAGATGAGCGTTTAAACAAGTTGGCAGAACTTGTAATTCCAGACCGTATTGTTCCAACTCAAATGGAAATTGTTGATATCGCCGGCCTTGTAAAAGGAGCCAGTAAAGGTGAAGGACTTGGTAATAAATTTTTAGGAAATATCAGAGAAGTAGACGCTATCATACACGTTATCCGTTGTTTTGAAGACGAAAACGTTTTAAGAGAAGAAGGTGCTATTAACCCGGTAAGCGATAAAGAAATTATTGATACCGAACTACAATTAAAAGATTTAGAAAGTGTAGAAAAGAAAATGCAACGCGTAGAAAAAATGGCGCGTGTAGGTTCCGACACAAAGGCTAAAGCAGAGTTTGAAATTCTAACCCGTTGTAAAAATCATTTAGAGACAGGAAAAAGCATTTTTTCGTTGGGCCTATCTAAAGAAGATAAAGTAGCCGTTTCTGATTTATTCTTACTCACCGACAAGCCCGTTTTATACGTTGCCAACGTAGATGAAGCTAGTATGCATACGGGGAATAAATATTCTGAAATGCTAACAGCAGCCGTTGCTTCGGAAGGCGCTCAAGTAATTGTGATGTGCAATAACATTGAAGCTCAAATTGCAGAATTAGAATCAGCTGATGATAAGCAAATGTTCATGGAAGAATATAAAATGACAGAGCCAGCACTTAACCGTTTAATCAGATCTGCGTATAAATTATTAAATCTAGATACTTATTTTACCGCAGGTGTTCAAGAAGTAAGAGCCTGGACCATTTTAAAAGGATGGAAAGCTCCACAGGCTGCCAGCGTGATCCATACCGATTTTGAAAAAGGATTTATTAAAGCCGAAGTGATTGCCTACGAAGACTTTGTACAATTAGGCAGCGAAGCAGCTTGTAGAGACAATGGTAAATTAAGAATTGAAGGAAAGGAATACCTTGTTAAGGATGGAGATATTATGCATTTTAGATTTAATGTTTAATAATACCTGGCTGTCATGAAAATAAATCTTGTATACTTTTTACTTACCGCCACTACCCTTTTTGGATGTCAATCCAATCAAGGTTCGGATGCAGTTGAAACATCACCGGCAGTAGCTATACAAGCCCCTATCAATGGCACGTATAATATTGTAGCAGTTTATCCGCACAATACTAGTTCTTTTACCCAAGGTCTAATTTGGCACAACAATACCCTTTACGAAGGAACCGGCCTTACAAGCCAAAGCAAGCTTTTTAAAACAGAGCTTGCCACGGGAAAAGCATTACAAACCTTATCCATTGCGGATACTTTATTTGGTGAAGGCATTACTATTTACAACAACAAAGTCTATCAACTTACCTGGCAAAACCACAAAGTATTTGTGTATGATGTCAATACTTTTAAAAAAGAAAAGGAATTAAATTGGAATTATGAAGGATGGGGCATTACCCATTACAATAACCAGCTTATTATTAGTACGGGAAGTAGTAATTTATATTTTGTAAACCCAGCTACCCTAGCCATCGAAAAAACCTTAGGCGTATATGATAACAATGGCTATATCGCCTCACTCAATGAGCTAGAAATGATAGATGGAAAAATATACGCCAATGTGTGGGGTGAAAATAAAATAATAGCCATCAACCCTGTATCAGGACAAGTAGAAAAGCAATTTGACTTTACAAATATTTTGCAAAAAACAAACCAACCTATTACCACAGAAACAAATGTATTAAATGGGATTGCGTATGATAGTGTTACAAAGGCCGCCTATATTACTGGTAAAAATTGGCCGGCTATTTATAAAGTAACTTTACAATAATAGGTTCTAATTACCCATTACTTTTTCTTAAAAGCATAAATCACCGAACTACATTTATTGACGTCCAATAGTGCTGTTAGATTGGACCAAAGCCCCACTAGTATTGCTTTTACAAAGGATCCACTATTGTGCTGCTCGGTTAACATGGCTACATAAAATGCATCAAACCACATGGCTCTTTTGGCCACTAGCTCAAACCCATGCTTGTTTGCAAGTAACTCCATGCTAGCTGGAGAAAAATGATACAAATGTCTAGGTGTATCCAGGGCCGCCCAATTTTTTCCATATATTGTCGCATCGGTGCTCGTATAATTAGGAACGGCAATTACAAGTACACCATTTGTTTGTAGCATTTCCGAAAAACGCTTAAAATAACCATGCAAATCGTGTACATGTTCTAATACATGCCACAAGGTAATGGCGTCAAACTGATGGGAACCTAATGTATAAATTTTGTCTGCCTGTTGTAATTGAATATTATATTTAAGCAGCGCTTGTTTTGCAGCCGTAGCATCTGGCTCGAGGCCTGTTACCTGCCACCCACTAGATTGCATGGTGTTTACAAAAGCCCCGGTTCCTGCGCCAATATCAAGCAATGCACCCGTTTTTTTACCAACGAGTTTCGTAACTAAATTTTTCTTTGTTAGCAGTGCATAGCTTCTTACTTTATGATAAACCGAATTAATAAAACCTTTACTACTATCTGTGTGTGAAACATATGATTCTGCAGCATAATAAGGCCCAATGGTAGCTGCATCTGGAACATTTTGGGTAAATCCTCCACTACATGTTGAACAGCGCCATACTTCAAATAAATCACCAGAAACGGTATAATCTTTGGCAACATAGATTTTGCCAATCAATTCAGATGCACAAATAGGACAAGCTTGGTAATGAATGGTAGTTGCCATTAAAAGGCGGATTAAAATTGATCGTTAATATTCAAAAAATAGTTGAAAATGGCAGCTACCCCAGCGGCAAAAAGAAGAATCGCTGCAACCCACCAATATCTGTCCATAAAAGATAATGGCTGCGCTTTGTACAATAACCCTTTTTTAAATGACCACTGCAAACCAGTTGGTAGCGGAATCGCTTCCTGAACGGCATACAAAGGCTCATGCGCCGTAAAAGAAATACCAAGGCCCTCTTTGCAAAAATTACCAACGCCAGCAATAAGTACCGGCTGTTGTAATTGTAAGCTTGAAGCTAGCTCTTCTATGGCAGCATGGGTTGTTGATGAAGCCGTTTCGATATCAATATGATCGAGTGCTGCTACCCAAGCAATAAATGATGAACTGGTAGCTAATTGACCAGGTGTAAAATTTATTTTCTCGTAAGGCGCTGAAATATGTAACCCACTTGGATCAATTGCTGCAGAAACAGGCACCATTTCAAGTGTACCTATGCCAGCCAATTGCAGCTTTTTATGAACCAGTAAATAAGGGTATATATGGTCTAACATGCGCCTACTATTTTCCAGAGAACGAATATACAAATCCCGCCACAACATTTCGGCCAAAAACTTCATATTGGTTCCAACGCTGGTACCTATTATCAAATAAATTGTTTAGCTGTACCCAAAATTTAGCAGATTTTACAACTGTATAAGTTGCTCCCAACGAAAAATCGGCAGCGGCGGGGAGTTTTTTGGTGGCCGCTTGAGCATTCATAGCTTGTGCCCCATCCCATGCATAAAGTGTAGATGTAAAAGAAAGTTTATTGGAGAACTTCCAATGTAATGACCCATTTAGTTCAAGAGGGAGTAATCCCCACGCTTCATTTTGAACCTTTAAACCAGAAAACTTTTTGTAAGTAATACCACCTAGTATGTTTAATTTATCCTGTAAAGTATAACTAACATTTGCCTGTAACTGAACCGCACGCATCGTTGGTTCAAAGAACACATCAAACAACCTGCCGTCTTTAAATGAATTTATAAACAATGCTTGATTTTCATATTCTAATAAAGAGAGGGTTGCGCCATAGGTAAAATGATCCCCTACTGGAAGTTTGACGCCTAAGAACTGTTCCGTAATTTTTGTGTTTGAAAAACTGTTATAGATGCGAACCCAAGGATTAAAAGCAGCCAATGAACGTAAATTATTTTTTTCAAAATGACCTGCCCAACCCAGTTCAATGCGTAGCCCATTATTTGGCAGTATGGCTACACCCGTTACCTGTGGCAATACCGCATAGGTTCCATTGTTGATAGTTGGAGCAGCCCCTAAATGAACCTGGAACTTATTGGTTATCCAACTAAAGGTACTTGGCATCGAAAATAAATTATTGACAATGGTTAGGTTAGTTGGAAGAGTGGGTAAAACGGTGTTTGAAAAACTAGCAGTGGGTTGTACAGAAATTTTAAAATCAGTACCTAAATTTTTTGACACCGGCGCAGATATACTGGTTTCAAATTCTCTTTCATCGATACCCGATTGTAAATAATCAAACGAAATAGTAGGTGTATAGTGAAGTCCAAAAAATGCATCTGTTTTATTGGCAAGGTGTACTGTTAATCCGGCGCTATTGTATTTGTTTAAAATATTATCCTTAGTATAAGGTAATGAAGATGGCATAAATCCATAGGCATATCGGGTGGTTGACCCTGTTGTAAACTTAACACTTAAATCATGGTCTTCCCCTATTTGATGAGCGCTATTGATGGAGAAATTAACATCGGTAAATTCTTGTGCAAACAAAGGACCTTTCATTTTTTTAAAACCTCCACCTATATAAGTATTGTTTTTAACTCCATCTCCTATATTAAATCCTGCTTCTGCCAAAATGGTATTTAAATTTCCGAGTCCTACTTTTAAAAAGTGATTTTGTTTGGTAGCCTTAATTGTGTCTGCAACATAAGCAAGTGGCGTAACAGCAACTGCCTGATAACCAAAATTAATATTTTGTGAAGGCACCATATATTGCATCGTTACCTTACTATTGTCAATAAATGGAGTGGCTGCCAAAAAATTGATTTTTGATTGCGGTCTTAAACTTGGCTTAAAAGCCGAAGTAATCGTTACCACTTTTGCCGTGTCTGCCACATTTTTTGAAGCCACTTGTGCACTGATTTGCGTTACACAAAAAACCGACATACATAAAAGGAATCCAATTTTATTCATCTGTGTAGATTTTTATTTTTTTGCTTTATCAGTGGTAACTTGTGTTAACTTTTCTTGTGCTTCTTTTTTCAAATCTGCAAAAGTGGCATTGGCAATAATACTTTGATAGGTCGCTTCTGCGTTAAAATAATCAAGCTGCTTGTGATAAATATCGCCTAGTAGCAAATAAGATTTTGTAACCCAATATTCATAAGAACCCCAACCATTAATTTGCTCGAAAGCCACTTTTTCCGATTCCTCTAATTTATTTTGATCAAAAAGTATTTTAGCATGTTGGTATTTGGCTTCGGCACTAAACTCAGATTTACCAGAAGCTATCACTTCTTTGTAATAAAGGAAAGCAGTGTCGAGAGAGGCTGCTAGCTGTTTTGACTTTGCCATTACAAAATTAGCCATCACTTTATCATCAGAAGCGGCACCAGACATTTCCAAAATTTGCATGGCTGCCGGAAGTGCATCTTCCCAATTAGACTGTTTGGTAGCACTCCTTATTAAACCACGCACGGCCTCTTTTTTAACGGCTTCGTCGGTGGCCATTGCATCTAGCTGTTTATAATAACTAGTTGCTTTAGTATAGTCGCGAAGTTCAAAATAATAAGCCCTTGCAAGGTGTAATACTGCATCAGTAGCAAATTTATTGGGGGCTTTAGAAGCGATGTAGGCAAGGTATTTAACAGCGCTTACCGTATTTTTTTCAGACTCATAAATAGAAGCCATGATATCATGCGCTTCTAATACATGTGAGCCATTAGGGAATTTATCAATGTAGGCACTCATTCCATTTTTTGTGCCTGCAAAATCTTTTTGTTCATAACGAAGTAGCGCTGCCTGATAAGTTAATGAATCTGCTTCTGTTTCAGACAAAGCTTTTCCATTAGATTCCATAAAGGCTATAAAATCTTGCGCCTTTTGGTTTTCTATAAATATATTTCTAATGTATTCAATTGACGACTCAGATTCTTCGGTGTTTGGAAACTTAGCAAGTAAACTTGTAAATGTAGCAAGGGCTTCATCGTTTTTATCAATATTAAAATAAGCTACACCGAGTTTTAAATACGCTGCCGGATGCCAGGCGGCAAGCGAAACGCTTGAGGTAATTTGCTGCAGTGGAGCAACGGCTAGTGCAAAAGATTCGGATGCTAAATAAGTATTAGCCATTTCCATATACACGTCACCAATAAGTCCCGAATTTGGGTACTGCTTTACAAATTTTTGAAGGAGTGCAAGCTTTTCTGACGTTTTATTAGAAGCGCCTAAAATAATAGATTTTTGAAAATAGGCATAATCCGCTGCTTCATAATTACGGTCAATCACTTGATTGTAAAGCGCCATTGCCTTTGTAAAATCTTTTGTCATAAAAAAGCAATCGGCTTTTTTAATCACTAGATCCTGAAATATAGGCGAGCCCGTTTTTACGGTAGCCGACGCTTTTTCAAAACTCATGAGGGCATCGGAATACTGCTGTAATTGCATTTGAGCAAAACCTAGGTTGTAATAGGCATTACTCAAATTCACTTCGGCATTAACAACAGGGGCTAACAAATATTTTTGTAAATAAGAAATCCCTTCACTGTACTGCCCTTTTCTAAACTGCATTTCAGACTTCCAAAAATTAGCCAATACAGCCAGGTCCTGGTTATTGGGTGCCGCAAGCAAATGATCTAGTAGGCTATCTGCTGCATCAATAAACTGATCATTGATAAGTTCTACGGCTCTTCCATAAAGTAAGGACGGGTAGGCTTTTTGAGCCAGGCCCGATGGATTTTTTATACCTGCATACAACTTGAGACCTTCTTTAAAATTACTGGTTCGTGCAAGGGCATTAACGAGTAAATCGGTGGCCTCCTGGGTATAGGTAGAGCGCGGATATTGTTTTAGAAATTCTTGAAAACCTTTTAATGCTTCATTGGTAAGCCCCTCCTCAAAAGACAGTTTAGCTACAGAAAAAATAGCCACTTCTTTTTGTACTTTATTGCTGTTGTTTTCGGCACAAAAAATAAATGCATTACGCGCATTTGCCTTATCTCCTATTTCCAAATAGGCTTTTGCCAAGAGGTACATGCTATTTTGAGACAAGGAATCTTTTCCGGTAGTGAGCTTCTTAAAACCTTCAATGGCGTTGTTCCATTTTTTTTGCTCGAAATAACAAAATGATAATTCATACACATCTTCGCTTGAAGGCGTTTTGGTGCTAGCAACGTATTTTTCTAGATACGGCAATGCTCCAGTAAAATCATTTTTTGCAAAAAGTAATCTACCAACAAGTTGTTGCAAAGGTTTTTCATAGTACTGATTACCAGATTTTAAAGCATCTAATGCCGTAGATAAAGCTTTTTCGGCGTTTCCAGTAAAATAATAGATCTGCGCATTGTAAAAAGGAATCAGTTTACCATATGCAGCAGCCACTTTAGCAATTTCAAAACAACTAAGTGCTACCGGATAATTTTTTTCTTTGAATGCAATAAAACCGTAATAATAATTGGCATCCACATAATATACATCGCCAACGGTTTGTCTAACAGCATCGAGCGGTTGTTTCGCTTTTTCAAACTGACCCAAACTAAAATAGAGATACCCTAATAAATATTTCAATTCCCCAATTTGCGCATTGTTAAGATTGGCCAGTTTTGCTGTTTCCAAATAGGCTAAACTTTGCGCCGGATTGTTATTTCTAAAATAATAAATGCCTACATAATAGGTCATCATTTGACGAAAGGCTGGATCTACGGCTGCTTTTATAAAATCAGTAGCCTCCTCTACAATTCCTTTTTCATCTAATTGTAATCCACTCACTAGCAAATAAAAATCAATCTTTTCTTTTACAGAACTATTGTTCTGATACATAGAAGTACGCTTGAGTTCTTTGGCTAATTGAAAACTGCTCATATACGCCCTCTCCGAAACAAAAGTTTGCAAATCACGCATACTTGCATCAATAGAACTCGGCAATACTGGAGTTTGTGCCAATCCTATTTGTGCTAGCGCTAAAAAGAATGCCAATAAAATAGAAGTGTATAGTTTCATAAGTATGATGGCCTTTTTTACAAAGGTTTATGTTTCTTTCTTAATAAAAAGCGAAAACCATTTTAAAGGTAGCACTACCACTCCGTAAGGCCCTTTCTAATGGGTATTTGTGGAAAAACAGATAGATGCCGTAAGTTTGTCAACAAAAGCAGGGAAAACTATGTACGAGCATCATACAAACATCCGAGTTAGATACGCAGAAACCGATCAAATGGACGTGGTATATTATGGTAATTATGCCCAGTATTTTGAAGTGGGTCGCGTAGAAGCGATGCGTGCCATTGGACTTTCGTATAAAGAAATTGAAAAAATGGGGATTCATATGCCCGTAGTATCAATGGAAACCAAATACATTAGGCCTGCCCACTACGACGATTTGTTAACCGTAAAAACAACAGTACCTGAACTTCCACACGAACATCAAATCAAATTTGTCACCGAAGTTTACAACGAATCGGGCAAGCTACTTACGCAGGGTAAAGTAGTACTCTATTTTATTGATGCTGCCACCGGTAAGCGTGCCATCATACCTGAAAGCCTTAAAGAAAAGTTAGCACCGTTTTTTATCCCTCAATAATTGCGACGAGCCCTTATTGATACATATTGTATATGAGGTATTGAATTTTCCAGCCATCCTTTAATTTAACAAATTGAAAGCTGTCAATACCTTTATGTGAGAATTGTCCATTGCGGTGAAAGGTATAGGGCGCCCACGCCGATGCAAGTTCACGGTCTATATAAATGATTTCATCAAAAGAACGCTCGTCAAGTGAGCCTGGCTGTTGCTTTCCAATACTAGCAACAAAATCAGCTACCTTGCTGGTTCTTACAACCACCGAATCTTTTTGGTTTTGTACCACATGCATAATGGCACCTGGCGCAAAACATGATTTAAGTAGCACGGTATCGGCTGCAAGCATCGCTTTAAAGGTTTGCTTGATTACATTTTTAACGGCTTCTTTTTCGGCATCGTTATTTGAAGTTGTAGCTCCTGATTGTGCGGACGCTTGCACTGCAAACAAGCACGCAAAAGATAGCACCAAAAATAGATGTTTCATAAAAAGTATGATTAAATTTATACGCGGTAGGTATCTTCTTTCCAATTATTAATAGACTGCTTAATTTGTTTGCCAGGTAAATTTTCTGAGGCAGCTTTTTGTGCAAGAGTTGCAAACTCATCGTCGGAGGCAAAACGAAGTGCTACAATTTGACCAATACTTATACTAGCTGGAAGTAATTTTCCGGTTAGTACAAAATGTCTTAAGTTTTCTTCGGCTCTAATTGCTCTATCCTGTGCCTTAAGGGCAAACATGCGAACAAAAACAAAAAAACATAAAAATATAAAGCCCGCAACACTTAATAAGGACGCGCTATAAAGTGCGGCACCTTCGGCATGTGCCAGGTTAACAAAACTGCCAATCCAAAAAGCTAAAATGGCAAAAAAGGTAAGACCGTGCCAACCGGCTACTAACCTACTGTGGTTACTGTAATTTTGTGTTTTCATAGGGTGCAATATATTTATATTTGCCTGTTTGTGCTTACTATATTTACTTCGCACTAAATTTAAGGCCCAGCCATGGAAAAAGTGTTTGCATCCATCATCACTATTGGAGACGAATTATTGATTGGTCAAGTAATTGACACCAATAGTGCTTGGATTGCCCAGGAACTAAACAAAGCGGGCATTACCATTAAAAATAGAGTGGCGGTTGGTGATGTTTGGGAAGATATTTGGGCCGCACTAGATGCAGAAAGCAAGAAAGCCTCTATCGTGCTTTTAACAGGTGGTTTAGGGCCTACTTCTGACGATATTACAAAACCTTTATTGTGTGAATATTTTGGCGGGAAAATGGTAGTAGATGCCGCAACACTCGCGCATGTTACAGACATTTTTGAGCGCATTTTAAAGCGCCCCATGATTGAGCGTAACGCCAAACAAGCAGAGGTTCCAGATTGTTGCACGGTTTTATTAAATGAGCGCGGAACCGCTCCTGGTATGCTTTTTGAAAAGGATGGTGTCATATTTGTTTCGATGCCAGGCGTGCCACACGAAATGAAATGGATCATGGAACATCATGTGATTCCGATGATTCCAAAGCGTTTTAAAACAGGCTTGATAAAACACAAAACATTATTAACGGCAGGCATTGGAGAATCATTTTTAGCAGAAATGATCAAAGAAAATGAAGCTGCCCTACCAAGTCATATTAAACTAGCGTACCTCCCAAATTATGGTATGGTTCGTTTGCGTTTAACAATATCAGGTGATCCTGAAAATGAAGCGGGGTTAGACAAAGAATTAGACACCCATTTTGAAAATTTAGCCACCGCCGTTAAGGACTATTTAGTAGTGAAAGAAGATATCCCAATGGCCGAAGTGGTGGGTCAACTCCTATTAAACCAGCACAAAACCCTCGCAACCGCCGAAAGTTGTACGGGTGGGTATATAGCCCATTTATTAACCGCTAAAGCCGGGGCTTCGGCCTATTTTAAGGGATCTGTGGTGAGTTATGCCAATGAAATCAAAGGCGATTTACTAGACGTTTCTAAAGAAACCATGGAAACCGTGGGTGTGGTAAGTGAAGAATGTGTACGAAAAATGGCTATTTCGGCCCGAAAACTACTTAAAACAGACTATTCTGTGGCAGTTAGTGGCATTATGGGACCTGGAGGCGAAACCCCCGAAAAGCCCGTGGGCATGGTTTGGATGGCCGTAGCATCGGAAAATGAAGTAAGGGCACAGGTATTCCATTTTAGATTTGACCGCAAGCGTAATATTGAATTAACCGCCAATAGCGCCCTTAATATGCTCCGACTACTAATTGTGGATAAGAGTTAATCCTATTTTAAGCGCATAACGTACTTTTGTACTGTCGAAAAACCTCTAGCAGTCTATGGCAATTGTTGATTTAGTGATGCCCAAATTGGGCGAAAGTATTATGGAGGCTACCATTTTAAAATGGAACAAGCAAATTGGAGACAATATTGCCGTGGACGAAACCGTACTAGAAATTGCCACCGATAAGGTAGACACAGAGGTCCCTGCCCCTTTTGCAGGCAAACTAGTAGAAATTTGTTTCCAGGTAAATGATGTGGCGCCCATTGGAAGTGTGCTTGCAAAAATTGAAGTAGCCGGTGAAAATAATATGGTTGTTAATTCACCAGTTGCAACGGCTACTCCTGCAACAGCCGTTGAAGCTACTCCTACCAATGAACAACCAGAATCTATTCCATACGTTCCTGCGGCTCCAGTAAATACGGCACCTCAAGAAACTGGAAGTACAGAAACTCGTTTTTACTCACCGCTTGTTTTAAACATTGCACAAAGTGAAGGCGTAAGTTTTAGTGATTTAGAAAAAATACCTGGAACCGGTTCTGGTGGCAGGGTTTCAAAAAAAGATATTTTAAACTGGGTGGCAGCTAAAAAATCAGGGACAACGGCAAATGTTGTTTCGCCGTCGGCTGCGTCAGTTCCGAATCAAAATGTTGTTGCGACAACGCAAGCTACTTCAACTTCTGCTACTCATGTTGCGCCAACTACTTCTGCTTCAACCTCAGCGGCAAGCAGTCCTGCGGGTGTTGTACTTAGTGGTGCATCAGAAATTATTGAAATGGACCGTATGCGCAAACTGATTGCCAAACATATGGTAGACAGTGTGCAAACGAGCCCACACGTAACAAGTTTTTCTGAAGCAGACGTAACTAATTTAGTGCAGTGGAGAAATAACAATAAAGCTGCTTTTGAAAAAAGAGAAGGCACTAAATTAACATTCACCCCGCTTATTGTAGAATGTTTGGTAGCTGCTATGAAAAAGTTCCCACTCATTAATTCAAGTTTAGACGGCGACCGCATTATTATCAAAAAGGATTTTAATATTGGAATGGCAACCGCACTTCCTAATGGCAATCTAATTGTTCCAGTTATTAAGGGTGCAGATCAACTTAATTTAGTTGGTTTAAGTAAGTCCATTAATAACTTAGCAGACGCTGCCCGTAACAATAAATTAAAACCAGACGACACACAAAACGGCACATTTACATTTACCAATGTGGGTACTTTTGGAAGCTTGATGGGTACACCCATTATCAATCAACCACAGGTAGCTATTATTGCTGTTGGTGCCATTAAAAAACGCGTAGCCGTTATTGAAACACCAAGTGGAGATAGCATGGCCATCAGACACATGATGTACCTTTCACTCAGTTACGATCACCGCATTATTGATGGCAGTGTTGGCGCTAGCTTCTTAACAGAAGTAGCGAACCAACTTGAAGCCTGGGACCCAAATAGAACGGCCTAAGCCATTCTATTTTAATCCCCAATCCCTTCCTTTCATGGTTGCTGGAACACCATTTGCAATCCACGGTGCTGGCTTATCTCCTTTTAATAAATAATCAAAGAATTGTTGTTCTCTAATTTGAATATCTTTTCTATTTTTTCGCTCCACTAAATTGTGTGCTTCATTGTTATAGTTTAACATCCAAACTTTTTTACCTAAACGGCGCAGTGCTGTATAAAACTCAATACCCTGATACCAAGGCACAGCATCATCTGCATCATTGGCCATAATAACAAGCGGCGTAGTTACTTTAGGTAAATGAAACAATGGAGAATTTTCGATGTATAAGTTTGGTTTCTCCCATAAAGTGGCACCAATTCTACTCTGTGTTTTTTCATATTGGAATTGACGGTTCATTCCTGGTCCCCAACGGATGCCACCATAAGCACTTGTCATATTTACAACCGGTGCACCAGCCCATGCTGCAGCATATAAATTGGTTCTAGTAATTAAATGTGCAATTTGATAACCGCCCCAACTTTGACCTTGGAGTCCAATTTTGGTGCTATCAATATATCCTTGTTTTACAACAGCGCGTGTTCCGCTCAATATATAATCATATGCACCTTGGCCTGGATATCCTTTTTTATACCAGATATCTGGCACGAGTACCACATACCCTCTACTCACAAAAAATGAAATATTTAAACGAGAGGCAGTAGGTGTAGGCGCAACATAATTGTACAAGGTTTGATTGTTGCGTTCATAGAAATAAACAATCATTGGATACTTTTTAGTAGCATCAAAATTTTCAGGCTTGTATAAAATACCTTCAGTTAATTTACCTGTATATGCTTTCCAAGTAAATAACTCGGCAGTACCCCAATTGTATTCATTCTGATGTGGGTTGGTAGCAGCCAATTTATTAGCCGCGCCACCGTTTACACTAGAAGTAAATAATGTTGGAGACTGTACATAGGTTTCTTTGGTATAAAGTAATGCATCTGCTTCTTTTGCTTTTTGCACGAGTGGGCTAAGTGCTACTTTTTCTTTGAATAAAACATTAAGGGTATTATTACCATACACCATTGTTGCCAAACCCGCAGACTTGTCTTTTTCATCAAATATGCGAAGTAATAATTGATCGCCGGTTTTTACAAACTTTTCGTCGCGGTCTGTAGCGATATAACGGTAAACAATTTTATTTGCACGACCAGATGTTAAGCAAATAGATTTTTGTACCCCAAGTGGATCTACCTGCCAAATATCATACCTATCATAGAGTAATACGTACTTGTCATTTTCGGTCCAGCGCATAAGTCCGTAAGCGTTTGGATCATCAGGTACATCGTTTTCTTCGTCGTAGAGTGCAGTTGAAATATCTTTTGCAATTTGATTTGTTACACCCGTTGCATGGTTATAGACAAAATATTTTTTAGCAGGCTCATCGTAGTAGAGGAGTAAATTACCTGAAACGCTTGGCTGCACATTACCCGATTTTAAATTGGCTTTAATGAGTTTCGAAGATCCGTCTAATGGATTAATGGTATACACATCATTGATGGTATAGCCCTGCCACTGTGATGCAATTCTTTTGCCTTCATCGGTGGCTGCATAAAATACAGAACCGTCGCCATCATTTGTTTGCACCACATTTCTAAATTTCGAAGACCCTAGTGGCACAACACTATTAGTAGTAAAATCATATCTAGCGGTGTACGCTCTTCTTAATTCAGATTCTGCAGATCTCAATTGCATCGGCATAATTTGATCATCGTTGTAATGCCATACATCTACACTCACGCGGTCAAACTCTGGCAAAGTAGTATCTTTTAATGGCCATAATGGAGCGGTTCCAAAAAACAGTTGAGCCCCTGATTTACTAAAACTAACCGCTTGGTTTTCGCTTATGATATGCCCTGCTGGAACCCCTTTAGAAGATTGACCCGCAATAGCAACAGCCGAATCCTGACCATCCTTAAAATAATATAACTGATAAAATTTACGTACTGCTTTTGCAGCGCTATCTCTTTCGGCAACAAAAGCAAGTTGTTTACCTGCTTCGTCTAGTCTAAAGAGTTTAGCGTCGTTAAACTTTGTTAAAATAGTTGAAGCCTTCATACTGGATAAATCAACCTTAACAATGGTTGCTGCAGAACCAGCCAACCCATTTTTCTTTGTTTTTTTGAGTACGAGTGTCGTGCCTTTTTTATTAAAATAAAAATCACTGACTAATGGATATTTAGTTTCGGCACCGGTATTTAAGTTCATTAGTACAAGCGTTGTTCCTTCTTCCACATTTTCTTCTGCTACCTTAGGTTGCTGTGGAGTTGTTTGTAAAACAGACATTCCTTTAACAGACGCACTCGTTGCTTTTAAACGAATGCTGTCAGCTGCGCGCACTAAACTATCTGCCATCGCAAACATAGATTGTATTTTAGCCGCAGAATCAAGAGACGCTTTTGATTTAGGCGCATCTGCTGGTTCTTTATCTAATAAATAAGCAAGCCATCCACCAGCATCGTCTGGTAATTTAAAGGATTTTAAACGAGGTGTTTTGTTTACGGTTTTGTCTCCCAGTTTTACTACCCCTAAACTATCTTTTGGCATTTCGTCGGGGCGTTTCTTTTTAATTTTTGCATCACGGGTTTGTGCAAAAGTTGGCTTGATACGAAACACGGCGTACTTACTATCTTCCGACAAAACAACGCCCGAACCTCTAGGGATAACCAGTTTGTAATCACCTTGTAAAGACTGTAAAACGAGTACCCCATCTCCTTCTTGTGGATTGATAGCATAGGCTACATATTTACCGTCATTACTAATGGCACGGTCTGCTATAGACTGCCAATTGTCATACACGCTGTGGTCTAAAGGTTTTTTTTGAGCCCTTACAGCAACTGTAATAAAAAGTAGAAATAAGATAGAAATGTAACGCATATATAAGCATTAAATAGTTTCAAAATGTACAGCAATTTAATGTGTGATTGAGCACAAATGCTGAATTGCCAATAGCCGTATTCTACATTTTATACCCATAAATGAACAAAAAGAGGGTTCGTCGGTAAATAGGGGTTTCTAGAGCCTTAATTTTCTTTAACTTTCTTAAATAATCCTTTTTATGAAAAAAATAATGACCTCCCTGGCGCTTGCATGTTTCTCTTTTGTTAGCATCAACGCGCAAAAATCAACCGTTCAAAAATTGTGGGCTACCGACACCATTTTAAAAATTCCAGAATCAGTGCTCGTTGATGATAAAGAAAACTGCCTGTGGGTTTCAAATATAGACGGTGCTTCTAATGGCAAAGACGGTAAAGGAAGCATTAGTAAATTATCAAAAACAGGCGCTTCTATAAATATGGAATGGGTTACTGGACTAAATGCACCCAAAGGCATGGCCAAATACAAACAAGAACTCTATGTAGCGGACCTTACAGAGCTTGTTGTCATAGATATTAAAAGGGCCTCCATCATTAAAAGGATTCCTGTAGAAGGATCTGTTTTTTTAAACGATGTTACTGTCAATAAAAATGGCGCTGTTTTTGTATCAGATAGCAGAACTGGAAAAGTGCACCGCATCGAAAATGGCATCGTAAGTATAGAAGTAGAAAACCTGCAAGGGCCTAATGGACTTTTAAGCATCGAAGACCAATTACTCATTTTAGATAGAGGCTCATTACTATCTGTAACACCTGGTGGTGCTATTTCAAAAATCATGGATGGTATGGACCCAAGCACCGACGGTATCGAAAGAGTGGCCCCTAATCAGTACATTGTAAGTTGCTGGAATGGCATTGTTTATTACATTGTAGCAGGCGCACAAAAAATAACTTTATTTGATACCAGATCTGAAAAAATAAACAGCGCAGACATTGGCTACGACGCAAAAAAGAAAATTATTTACGTGCCTACGTTTATGAAAAATTCAGTTGTCGCGTACCAGCTACAATTACAATAAGCAAAGAGCAGTATGCGATTTAAATATATACTTAGTGTAATGGTGTTCGGCGTTTTTTGCGCGGCCGCGGCCGCGCAAAAATCCCAAGTTCAGCGGGCCAAAAATGTACTCATCATTTACAGTGATGACCAAAGTTTTGCAACCATTCATGCACTAGGCAACAAGCAAATTAAAACACCCAACCTAGATAAACTCGTAGCAAAGGGTCTTACATTTACACAGGCGCACGTAATGGGTGGGCACCAAGGTGCTGTTTGTATACCAAGCCGCGTAATGCTTTTAACTGGCAGGTATGTAAATAGGCTCCCTGGCGATGGTGGCAAAATACCAGATAGTTTAACCGGACTTCCCGAAGTACTTCAAACTAAAGGTTACACTACTTTTCATACGGGCAAATGGCATTCAGACAAAGCGTCGCACCACCGTTTTTTTAATGATGGCGGCCATATATTTTTTGGTGGTATGCACTTCGAAAATAATGGAGGTCAGTTTCATCCAACCGTCAATAATTTTGACCCTACAGGCGCGTATGATCCAAAAAACAGTTGGAAGAGCGATACGTTTAGCACCGAATTATATGCCGGTACAGCTATTCAATTTTTAAGTAGCAAAAAAGCAAAAGAGCAGCCGTTTTTTTGTTATGTCGCACTCACCTCTCCACACGATCCACGCACCCCTCCTACCAAATATGACGCTTGGTACAACCCCGACACCATAACACTACCGCCTAATTTTTTACCGCAACATCCTTTTGATAATGGTGATTTAGCGGTAAGAGATGAAATGCTACTTCCACACCCCCGAACGCCAGATGCCGTTAAAAAAGAAATAGCACATTACTATGGCATGGTATCTGAACTAGACGCACAACTAGGGCGCATTTTAGCTGCACTTGACGCTTCTGGACTTACAAATGAAACACTGATTGTTTTTGCTGGCGATAATGGACTCGCAGTTGGACAGCACGGCTTACTCGGCAAACAAAATTTATACGAACATAGTATTCGTGTACCCCTTATTATGGCTGGGCCAGGCATACCGGTTAATAAAAAAAATAATGGGTTTACCTATTTAAGTGATATCAACCCCACTATCTATGAATACCTAAATATTCAAAAACCAGCTAGCGTAGAAGCTCTAAGCTTAATGCCGATTATTAAAAATCCGGAGGCAAATATCAGAACGCAAATTTATAATGTGTACGGACATTGGAGCCGAAGTATCAAAACCAGTGATGGTTTCAAACTGATTGTTTACAATGTTAAAGGGGTGCTCACCACACAATTATTTGATTTAAACAAAGACCCCTTCGAAATAAATAATTTAGCAGCAGATCCAGCCATGCAAATTAAAATTGCAAGCATGCGTGCAGCTTTAAAAAAAGAAATGCTAGAAAAGCATGACAATTTAAATATTGATTTACCAGACTGGGGACGTCTACCCAACCAAAAAAGTTTTGGGAGCTAAAAATAAATCCTATGAAAAAACAATTTTCGTTTTTATGTATATTATTACTCGTTTGTAGTAATCTGATACATGCTCAAAAAAGCAGTAATAAGCCACCCAATATTATTGTCATTTTTTCGGACGACCATACCCAGCAAACCATTAGCGCATATGGTAAAAGCCTCATGCAAACGCCCAATATCGACCGCATTGCCAAAGAAGGTATGATTGCAAAAAATACATTTGTAACCAACTCCATTTGCGCACCTAGCAGAGCGGTTTTATTAACCGGAAAATACAACCACATCAACGGCTTAAAAGATAATGGACCGCGTAGATTTTTTGATGGCAATCAACAACAGGTTCAAAAGCTACTCAAACAAAAAGAGTATCAAACTGCATGGATTGGCAAGTGGCATTTGCAAACACTTCCTTCGGGGTTTGACTTTTTTAGAATACTACCAGACCAGGGTCAATACTTCCAGCCCAACTTTATTAATATGCCTAACGATACAACATCGTACAAGGGCTATACCACAAATTTAATTACCGAGTTTTCTACAAGCTGGTTAGATAAAAGAGATACGAGTAAACCTTTCTTTTTAGTAGTGGGCGAAAAAGCAACACACCGCAACTGGATGCCTGACGTAGAAGACCTAGGTGCTTTTGACAATATCGATTTTCCGTATCCTGCTAATTTTATGGATACTTACAATGGTCGTGAAGCAGCGCGCCTCCAAGACATGACTGTAGATAAAACCATGGTTTTACAAGACGATTTAAAAATCAATGTTAACTGGGATAAAGTAGGCCCTGGCATGTTTGCAAGACTCGATCCAACTCAAAAAGCGGCGTACAAAAAATATTATACTGAAATTTCCAAACAGTATGAATCGGTAAAAAACGATAGCGCAGCCCTACTAAAATTTAAATTTGAAAGATACCTGAAAGATTATTTGGCAACGGCAAAATCCTTGGATAGAGGCATTGGCAACATATTAGACTATTTAGCTGCGAATCAATTAGATCAAAACACGGTTGTAATATACGCCTCCGATCAAGGTTTTTATATGGGCGAACACGGATGGTTTGACAAACGTTTTATGTATGAAGAGAGTTTACGTACCCCTTTTGTAATGCGTTACCCAGGTCAAATTAAACCAGGCACTCAGTTACAAGAAATGATTGTAAATATTGATTTTGCACCTACCATTTTAAATATTGCTGGCATTCAAACGCCTTCCGATATGCAAGGGAAAAGCTTTTTGCCACTTGTTGCAAAAACTACGCCTGCTGCCAAAAAATCATTTGCAGCTACCTGGCGAAAATCCATGTACTATCATTATTACGAGTATCCGCAACCGCATCACGTAGCACCGCACTTTGGCGTAAGAACGACAAGGTATAAGCTCATCCGTTTTTACGGACCGCATAACAACCTTGAATTATTTGATTTGCAAAAAGACCCTACCGAAATGAACAACCTCATTAACGATCCGTCTTACGCAAGCATCATTACGGAACTTAAAAAAGAATTAAAGGATTTAATGATTCGCTATCAAGACCTAGAAGCTCTTGCAATTTGGAATACCACAGAAAGTACAATGCAGGATATGCCTAAATAAAAGGAGGTTCCCAATTGTTTGTTTTCTTGGTATACAATAAACGCCAGTAGAATGCCATAAACGGGTTCTAAATTGAGCGTTAAATTTTGCGTAAAGGCAGATACTTTTTTTAACGCTTGTAATATCAAATCCATAGCAAGCACGGTACATAGCCAACTTAATATTAAGAGCCATCCAATATCTGATAAGCTAGGAAACACCTTGGCTACATTAAAATAATTCAGGTAAAATGGCATGAGTAAAGTGAGTAAAAATAAGCCGCCTGTTAACTCATATACCATCATCATTTGAGCCGGCTGCTTATCCACTTCTTTTTTATTGAGCACCGAAAATATAGACGCTAGTATCGCAGAAATAATACCTAGTCCGATACCTAAACGGTAACGTGCATCAAATTTGAAAATTAAAAAAATACCCAGTAAACTTAATAAGCCAAGTGCCACTTCTGGCCATTTAATCTTGACCTTTAAAAATAAAGGTTCTAATAATGCTGTAAAAAGTCCAGCACCTGCTACACAAACGAGACCTATAGACACGTTGGCCATTTTTATACTTCCATAAAAAAATACCCAGTGCAGTGCAATAAGCATACCAATACCCAATAATTTTTTTACTTGTGTAAAAGGCAAATGTTGCCATTTCTTACGAAGTACCAAAAGGGCAAGTAATGTAACCACAGTAATGGCCATGCGGTACCAAACCAAGAGGCCTTCATTTAACTCAATGAGTACGCCAAGAATGCCGGTAAAGCCGGCTAAAAAAACAGATGCATGAAGTTGAAGTAAGGCTTTTCTCACATTTATTTTTTTCGAAGCCTATCTGCATAATGGTGAAATAAACTCTCCCACTGCATTTTTAAAACGCCTAAAACGCCTTCTTTGATAATTCCCTTACTCATTTTGCTCTGACCAATTTTACGGTCCACAAAAGTGATGGGCACTTCAATAATTTTGAATCCTAATTTCCAAGCGCTAAATTTCATTTCAATTTGAAAGGCGTAACCCACAAATTTTATTTCGTCTAAATTAATGGTCTCTAATACTTTTCTTTTGTAGCAAACAAAACCTGCTGTTGGATCGTTTACGGGAAGCCAAGTAATAAGCTTGGTATAAAACGCACCCCCTTTACTATAAATATGACGGTCAAGTGGCCAGTTTTCGGTTCTTCCTCCCTTAACATATCTACTACCTACCGCAACGTCTGCTCCAATAATATTACATGCTGCATACAATCTTTCTAAATCTTGAGGGCTATGTGAAAAATCGGCGTCCATTTCAAAAATATACTGGTAACCTTTTTCTAATGCCCATTTAAACCCATGGATATACGCCGTACCGAGTCCTAATTTACCCGAACGCTTTTCGATAAACAATTGACCCTCGTATTGCTTCATTAAATCTTCTACAATAGAGGCAGTCCCATCCGGAGATCCGTCATCAATAATTAAAATATGATAACCTGCTTGCAAATCAAATACAGCAGCAATAATGGCCGCAATATTTTCGCGTTCGTTGTAGGTTGGTATGATGACTAGTTTTTCCAATTTCTAGGGGGTATGTAGAGGGGCTAAAATACAAATACTAACGGATTTATATGTCATAAAGCTCCATTAGTTATGCAAATCAGTGTTAATTCCGGTAAAATTGAGTATCCAATAGCCCAAACACCCACAACTAACCCTTAGTAACTAGGGTTCTATTGAGTATTTCTGTAAGCTTTTGCTTGGTATTCATGGCAAAATCACCCTTCATCATCCAGTCGTAATATTGAGGCTCTTCTTTTAAAACCTGGGTAACGGGCTTGCCTTTATGTTTTCCAAAATTAAATATTTCGATGCCATTTATTTTTATAAAACGGCGTGCAAAATCTACGATGTCTTCTTCGCCGGTAATTTTTACGATGCTTTCTACGGTGTCGCCAAGTTGCGGATATCTTTCGAGCTGCGCTTCGAGTACTTCCCAAGTTGCGGTGGCATCAGCTTCTGCTCCATGCGCTCCTTCTAATACTTTAGAACAATAAAATTTATAGGCAGCACTTAAGGTACGCTGCTCCATCATGTGAAATACTTTTTGAACATCCACCAGTTTTGTTCCTTCGATAGAAAATTCGATGCCCGCTCTTAAAAATTCTTCGATGAGCATTGGAATATCAAAACGGTTGCTATTATAACCACCCAAATCACAGTTCTCTAAAAACTGTTTTACTTCATTGGCAATTTGCTTAAAAGAAGGTGCGTCTTTTACCATCTCATCAGAAATACCGTGTACCGCTGAGGCACCAGCCGGTATGGGCATCAGTGGATTTACTAATTTTCGTTTAACAACTTTAGTACCGTCGGGACTAATTTTTACAATTGCAATTTCTACAATTCGGTCTGTGCTAACGGTTACGCCCGTGGTTTCTAAATCAATAAATGCGATAGGTCTTGTTAATTGCAATTTCATAGTTGACATTAAATTAAAGTTGGCGCAAAGGAAGGTAAATCAATTCCATCATAATTACCACTACTCATTAATACTAAATTGGTGTTAGAATAGTCTTGTGCTTGTAGCCACTGCTCCAACGCATTTTTATCGGTCATCACCAGTAGTCCCTTTTTATCAAACCCTTCTACCACATAGCTTTCAGGTAATTCAGGCAATCCTTTTATTTGCAGCGCATGTTTCGAATAAAAAACAACAGCTGTATCTGTTTTTTCAAGCGCCCCTTTATACTGGTGCATAAATTCTTTATTGAGGCTACTATAGGTATGCAGTTCTAATACACCAATTAATTTTCTGGAAGGAAATTGTTGCTTCACCGCTTCAATGGTGGCAATAACTTTACTAGGGGCATGCGCAAAATCTCTGTAAATATTACACGCATTATTGCTTGCCAATAATTCTAGTCTTTTAGAAGCGCCTGTAAAATTAGACATAGCCCCCACAAAATCTTTGGCAGAAATACCAAGTTCGGCACAGGCATAATAAGCCGCTTGCATGTTAAGTAAGTTATGGTCACCAAAAACGCTCAGCGGCCCCTCAGCCCCATCTAAAGTAATATAGGTTTGACCATTTGTAATTTGATGCGCAGGTACTTTGTAAGGCATGTACCTAATATCGTTTCGCTTATTAGCAAGCACCAAATTATTAAGCACCTCATCTGTTTCATTATAAATGAGTAGGCCGCCAGCTTCAATTTTATGCATGAATATCACAAACTGCTCCAAATAAAATTCAAAGGTTGGAAACACATTGATATGATCCCAGGCGATGCCCGTAAGAATCGCAACATGTGGAAATAGAAAATGAAACTTAGGTTGACGAAGTAGCGCACTCGCTAAATATTCGTCCCCTTCACAAACAATGGTAGGGGCATTTGTTACTTTAACGGACTGATCAAAACCGGCAAGTTTTGCGCCTACTAAGTAGTCAAAGTCTTGATGGCAGGTTTTAAGCACATGCATAATCATGCTGGTAGTGGTGGTTTTACCATGGCTACCACCTACAACAACCCTCTTTTTTTGCTGGCTTTCGTGGAAAATATACTCAGGGAAAGAATAAATTGATAGTCCAAGCTCCTGGGCTTTTATCAGTTCTGGATTATCTGCCTTGGCGTGCATCCCCAATATAACAGCGTCCAAATCTGGGGTAATAAGCTCCGGCTGCCAACCAAAAGCACTGGGTAACAAGCCTTTATCTCTTAAATGGGTTAGCGCAGGCTCAAAAATCTCGTCATCGGTACCGGTAACCTGGTAGCCCTTACCTTGTAATGCAATGGCCAATTGATGCATTACACTCCCGCCAATAGATATAAAATGGACCTTCATACTAAAAAATTAAACTTTTCGTTTATATATTTAACAGATCTATATCTTCCAAAAGGCCTCATTTGAAAGCAAATAAGTATCTTTGAAGTAATAGAGCACAGAAACAAAACGCTTAACCTATCCTTTTAGTATGAAAAAGACAACCGCACTTCTTTTTTTATTGTTAGTTGGTGCCACATTTATCATTTCATGCAATGCTTCAAAAAGCAGAGGCTGCCCTACTACCAATCCTCGTTATTTTAGACCTTAATTGGCAAACCGTTTATAGGCCCTTATGGATTGGAAGCATCTAACTAGTATTGATCAACTGGAAGCCATTGCTTCCGAATCATTTAATTTACCGCAAGTACTTTTTAAACACAGTACCCGTTGTAGCATTAGCTCGATGGCACTTAATAGATTAGAAAGTAGCACCCAACCAGTTGGTGTTGATTTTTATTTACTAGACCTATTACAACACAGAAATATATCTGCAGCAATTGCTGAAAAATTTAAAGTGCACCACGAATCGCCTCAAGTGTTAGTGATCATTAATGGCGAATGCACTTACGACGAAAGTCATATGGGTATTTCAATGGATGAAATTATCGAGCAAACTGCTTAAGTTTTTGCTAATAAGTTTATTTAGCAATTTTCAATTACAACGGCCGATGCGCCACCTCCACCATTACAAATTCCTGCAGCACCAAATTTTCCTGACCTGTCTTTTAATGCATGAATAAGGGTTACCACAATTCTTGCGCCACTGCATCCTAGCGGATGTCCTATCGAAACAGCTCCCCCCTTAACATTTACTTTGGCAGCATCTAGTTGCATAAGTTGTGTATTGGCAAGCCCTACTACCGAAAATGCTTCGTTGAGTTCTATACAATCTAAATCAGCAGTGGTGATGCCTGCTTTTTCCACTGCTTTTGGAACGGCTAGTGCAGGTGCGGTTGTGAACCACTCTGGTGCCTGCTCTGCGTCGGCATAACTCTTTAATATAGCAATAGGCTTGATACCAAGTGCTTCTGCTTTTTCTTGACTCATTAATACAAGCGCAGCTGCTCCATCATTCATGGTAGATGCGTTAGCTGCTGTTATGGTACCATCTTTGATAAAGGCTGGTTTTAAACCTGGAATTTTTTCAAACTTTACATTAAATGGTTCCTCGTCTTTTGAAAACATAATGGGATCACCACTTCTTTGCGGAATAGGCACTGGAACAATTTCGGCATCAAATGCGCCAGCTTCCCAAGCAGCTCTACTTTTTGTATAACTAGCTACTGCAAACGCATCCTGGTCTTCTCTTGTAAAATTATATTTGCTAGCACATAACTCTGCGGCATTGCCCATCGCATACTTATGATACACATCGGTGAGGCCGTCTTTTGCAAGCCCATCGGTTAATGTAGTGTCGCCATATTTATTACCCCAACGCATAGCACCCGCGTAAAACGGAACACTACTCATATTTTCCATACCACCCGCAACCACCACAGATGCATCACCTAACAAAATAGCTTGAGCGCCTTGCATAATGGCTTTCATACCACTCGCGCAAACTTTATTTACAGTAGTACAAATAACACTATCCGGAAGGCCCGCAAATTTTGCAGCCTGACGTGCAGGCGCTTGACCCATATTAGCTTGTAACACACAACCCATCAATACTTCATCCACGTCGGTTCCCTGTATGCCAGCGCGCTCAATAGCTGCTTGAATTGCAGCAGCACCAAGCTTTGTAGCAGGTATATCTTTGAGTGAGCCGCCAAAACTTCCAATAGGTGTTCTAACAGCAGAAACAATATAAACAACTTGATTTTTCATGTTGAATAATAATTATGATTCTAATAATTTTATGCCTGTTTGTGTAAATTCAATTTTACGCTGCTTATACAAACTTCCTGTTGTCATTTTAAATGACTTTTTGCTCATGCCAAAAAAGTTATAGATTTCTTCTGGATCAGATTTGTCGTGATACGGCAGGTAACCATCATTTTCTTGTAGCAAGCGAAGTATTTTTTCCTGCTCATCTTCTACCCTTCCAAAGCCAGGCTTACCAAGCACCACATCTAATTTATTTTCTGGCTTAATTGCTTTTACAAATCCTGTAAGCTTATCACCAATATTTAATTCTTTAAAGATTTCATTGCTATGCAAAATAGCATTGTGCTTGTTGTTTACAATCATCACATAACCTAGTTCCGATTTACGGTATACCACTAAATCAACAACATCTAATTCTTTAACAGTTAATACTTCATTGCTTAATAACTGTTCGATTTTTTCGGTTGCAGCAACCCTACCGGTCATTTCGTCGAGGTATAACTTAACAAGGTACATGCCACCTTCACGCATACCACCTAATTGCTTAGAAGTAGGCACAAATAAATCCTTCATTAAACCCCAGTCTAAAAAAGCACCCTGCCTTGTAATGGCCACTGCTTTTAAAAGCGCAATTTCACCCACAGATGCATTGGCTACTTGGGTGGTTGCAATAAGCCTGTTATCTGAATCGTGGTAAACGAAAACCTTAATGGTATCACCAATTTTTAAAGTAGAAGGCGCAAAACGTTTAGGCAATAAAATACCCTCATCACCATTGTCGAGGTAAAATCCAAAATCTACCTTACGACTCACCTTCAATTCATTGTAACAGCCTACTAATACGGGTTCCATACTTCTACTTTATGCAAAAGTAAGTTAGTTTAGCCAAACAACTCGGGTTGAGCATTGGGGTCTTCAGGACGCGACTCCCACTGCATTTCAATGGTTTTACTAAAATCGGTGAGCTTAGAGCCTACCGCCTTCCAGCCCGTTACATCCACCATTTTTGCAATTTTAAACTTGGCAGCACGCACCTGGGTACCCCTACCTGTTTGCACTTGCAAAATAGGTTCTTGTATAGTGGTTACTGCTTCAAGCTTGTTTCCTTTACCTTCTTTGATAAATAAAAACTCGGTTTTTAGCGTGGTGGTTTCAATTTTAAAACGCTTTACATTGTACTGCATTTTATCATTGTCTAAATAAACAGCTGTAATGATTTTTTCAGGCACAAACTTTTCGATGAGCATTACTTTTTCAGGATCAAAACGCTGAGCTAATTCAGTATCTGTTAACTCGTACGTACCCTCTTTGGTAATGACAATAAGTTTTTCATCTTCAAAGCTACCCAGGTATTTTCCTTTTTCTTCGGTGTTGAGTCTGCCAAATTTATCGTCGAACCATAATTTACGACCAGCAAGTGTGCTTTTCCCGGCTTCTTTAAACTTAACCGTTTTTATTGGATACTTGGTTACCTGATTACCCATACTTGAACGCCCCTTAATTTCAATTTCTTCAAAATAAAAATCAAGTTCTTTAATACGTGCCGTACAATTAGGGCTTAAAATAAGTTTTAGCGTTTCTGCTTCACCATTTAAATTGGCCGTAAAATAATGCACGCGTGTTTTATCGGTACCCTTTGTTAAATCATATTCTTTGTCACGCGTTACACCTGTTACGTTAAAGCGCTTTGCATAAGTAACACCAGAAGCGCCATCTACATAAAGCATATTGTAGGTGGTACGCTCATCATTTTTTTGGAACACCGCTGCATACAAAATATCCTTCCCAATAAATATTTTATCTGAAACCTTTACCACTTTCATGGTGCCGCCTTTTGTAAACGCAATGATATCATCATAGTCAGAACAGTCACAAAGGTGTTCGTCTTTTTTAAGACTGGTTCCTATAAAACCCTCTGCCCTATTGATGTATAGCTTGGTATTGGCAATGGCTACTTGTTTTACCTGAATGGTATCAAAAGCTTTAATTTCAGTTCTTCGCTCTTTATTTTTACCAAACTTTTTGAGAAGGTTTTCAAAATAGGCTACCGCATATTCTGTCAAGTGGTCTAAATCAAATTTTACCTGCTTGATTTCTTCTTCAATCCCTCTAATTTGTTCAATGAGCTCGTTAATATCAAGTCGGTAAATACGACGAACAGGCTTTTCTGTTAATTTTAAAATATCTTCTCTTTCAATGGCACGCTTTAATTTTTTCTTAAACGGCGTAAAGGCTTTATCAATAGCTTCAATAACATTTTCCCAAGAAGCATGTTTTTGCTCTAGTTCTTTGTAAATTTTTTCTTCAAAGAATATTTTTTCTAGCGAGGTATAATGCCATTTGTCTTCAAGTTCAGAAAGACGAATGTTTAACTCTTTGCGAAGTAATTCTTTGGTATTATCGGTGGCATCTTTTAAAAGCTCCTGCACACCAATAAAGTGTGGCTTGTGGTTGATCACCACACAAGCGTTGGGCGAAATACTCACTTCACAATCTGTAAATGCATAAAGCGCATCGATAGTGATGTCTGGAGAAATACCTGGCGCTAAATCAATATGAATTTCAACGGCAGCCGCTGTTACATCCGTTACTTTTTTGATTTTTATTTTACCCTGATCGTTGGCCTTGGTAATACTTTCCATGAGCTGGGTAGTGGTTACACCGTATGGCACGTCTTTAATAACGAGCGTTTTTTTATCGAGCTCCTCAATGTGCGCACGCACCCTTACTTTACCGCCTCGCTTACCTTCGTTATAGCCAGACACATCCACCATACCGCCCGTTTGGAAATCGGGGAATAGTTCAAACTTTTTACCTTTTAAATATTTGATTGAAGCATCTATAAGCTCACAAAAATTATGCGGTAATATTTTAGTAGACAAACCAACCGCAATACCGTCTGCTCCTTGCGCTAAAAGGAGTGGAAATTTCATGGGAAGTGTTACGGGCTCATTTTTACGTCCATCGTAACTTAACTGCCAAGTTGTTGTTTTTGGATTAAAGGCAACTTCAAGTGCAAATTTTGACAATCGCGCCTCAATATAACGGGAAGCCGCCGCCTGATCACCAGTTCGTACATCGCCCCAGTTACCCTGCGTATCAATGAGTAAGTCTTTTTGGCCTAGGTTAACAAGCGCATCCCCTATACTCGCATCACCGTGCGGATGGTACTGCATACTTTGTCCAATGATGTTAGCCACTTTATTAAAACGGCCATCATCCATTTCTTTCATAGAATGTAAAATGCGTCGTTGCACGGGCTTTAAACCATCTTCGATGGCCGGTACCGCACGCTCCAAAATAACATAAGACGCATAATCCAAAAACCAATTTTTATACTGGCCCTGAACCCCTGATTCATTTTCACTAACAATATATTGATGTTTCTCTTTCGCCATTTTTTTTCTTAACAATTTTAATTTGCCAATTTAACACTCCAATCTTTCCAACCCTTTTCTATGTTGCCAATAATTTCCACTTTGCCAAGTACGGCAAGTGACTTGAGCCTGTGTACAATAAAAGCATCGCCCGTTTTAACTTTTAACTTGGCTAAAATATTTTGAACGGCTTTATTTAATTTAACCGCCTCACCAGTTAACCCAGATAAAATTTCTTTGTCAAAAAAGTTTTCTTCTTTGCCTACTAATTTTTTACCTCCCTCTAAAAAACGAACCATCGAACCTTCGGTAGCAATTTTTTTCCACTCGTCTGGATCCACTTCAAACTCACTAAGTGTAATTGGACGCGCTAATTTTTTTGCCTTTAAAAATTCTTTAGGCTGAATTTCATGAAGGTATACCGGATAAAATATTTGCCCCTTTTCATTAATAAATGGAAGGTTATTTAAGTATAGTACCTGAATACGACCGGCATATTCTTTTAACTGCGTCATGAGCCAGTAGTAACCACAAACATCATGTGCATTTTGGGCCATCCAAAGCCACACTTCTTCGTCCGGATTTTCCTCTAATGTTGTAAGCAAATTGTGTACGGTTAATTTATCGTCTACAAACGCTAGCTGATCTTGATACGGTGAATTTTGAAGTACGCCTTCCCACCACTGCTTACGCTCCTGATAGCCTTCGGTTTCATAAATAGCACCTAAAGGACCCACCATATAATCGTCCTTAATTTCAATAATATTTCCTTGCAATGTTTCGTCTATCTCTATAGCCCCTTCCAATACCGCCACATTTGCATGGTCAAAAACAACGTGAATCATAAAGTATCTCTTCTAAAATGATAAATAATATTATTCGTTAACAAGGTCCAATTCCACCTTTAAATTGTTGATGATAAACTCTTGGCGCTCCATGGTATTTTTACCCATGTAATATTCTAGTAGGTGTTGGATATGATCGCCCACTTCTAAAATAACGGGTTGCACACGCATGTCAAGTCCAATAAATCGACCAAACTCTTCTGGCGAAATTTCACCAAGACCCTTAAACCTTGTGATCTCTGGTTTGTTTCCTAATTTTTTAACAGCTGCTTGTTTTTCAGTTTCGTCGTAACAATAAATGGTTTCTTGTTTGTTACGCACCCTAAATAATGGTGTTTCCAAAATATAAACGTGGCCTTTTTTTACGAGGTCAGGAAAGAACTGCAAAAAGAACGTCATGAGCAGCAGTCTAATGTGCATACCATCCACATCGGCATCGGTAGCAATTACAATGTTGTTGTACCTGAGACCTTCTAATCCGTCCTCAATATTAAGTGCGTGTTGCAAGAGGTTAAACTCTTCATTTTCATATACCACTTTTTTAGTGAGGCCGTAGGCATTAAGTGGCTTACCACGCAAACTAAATACAGCCTGGGTATCTACATTTCTAGATTTTGTAATACTACCACTGGCACTGTCTCCCTCGGTGATAAAGATGGTAGAATTATTTTGCAGTACAATAAACTCCTCTTTGTTTTTAGAAGGCAGTTCATCATTTAAATGCACCCTACAATCCCTTAATTTTTTGTTGTGGAGGTTTGCTTTTTTAGCGCGCTCGTTAGCTAGTTTTTTAATACCAGCGAGTTCCTTACGCTCTCTTTCGCTTTGCTCAATTCGCTTACGTAACGCATCAGCCACTGCCGGATTGCGGTGTAAATAGTTATCAAGTTCTTTGGCTAAAAACTCTTCTATAAATTTTTTCATAGAAGGTCCGCCTTCAAAAACATATTGCGAACCTAACTTGGTTTTTGTTTGGCTTTCAAAAACAGGCTCTTGCACACGTACAGAAACCGCTGCTACAATACTGGTTCTGATATCAGAAACGTCATAATCTTTTTTAAAGAAATCACGAATCACTTTTATGTAGCCTTCTCTAAATGCCTGTTGGTGCGTACCTCCTTGTGTGGTGTACTGTCCATTCACAAACGAAAAAATATCTTCACCGTAATCGTTGTTATGCGATACCGCAATTTCAATATCCTCCCCTTTTAAATGGATGATCGGGTAACGAAGCTCGTCGGGATTGGTTTTACGAAGGAGTAAATCCAATAAACCATTTTTACTTACATACTTTTTACCGTTAAACTGCATGGTTAAACCCGCATTCAAATAACAGTAATTCCAAAGCTGTGCATCTAAGTATTCGTGTATAAAATGGAAATTTCTAAACACAGTTTCGTCCGGAATAAAAGAAACAAGTGTTCCATTAGGTTCCGAACTTTTTGTTTCTTTTTGATCATCTACCAAAACACCTCTTTCAAAAATGGCTGTTTTTTCTCTACCATCTCTGTAAGCGGTCACTTTAAAATATTGGCTTAATGCATTTACTGCCTTGGTACCTACCCCATTCAAACCCACACTTTTTTGGAAAGCTTTACTATCGTATTTAGCGCCCGTGTTAATTTTACTTACCACATCTACCACTTTACCAAGTGGAATACCTCTACCGTAATCTCTGATGGTTACCGTTTTATCTTCGATGGTAATTTCAACTTGTTTACCATGCCCCATGGTATGTTCATCAATACAGTTATCAACCACTTCTTTGATGAGTACATAAATACCATCATCGGTGGCAGAACCGTCTCCTAATTTACCAATATACATACCCGGACGTAGCCTAATATGTTCACGCCAATCTAATGACCTAATCGACGATTCGTCGTACGCACTATTGTTTACTTTTTCAGCCATTTTATCTTCTACTTTTTCCTATAAATGAGTTAACACCTTTTCCTCAACCCGCAAATCTAACCACCTCGTAACCAGCCGCAATTTTACTTTTCTACAAATGGCCAGTTTATGTGGATAAATCGGGTTTTTTGGAGTTTTTATTGAAATAAACCCTAGAAATGTACCTTTAGCCCATCAAAGAAGCCAACAAATACCTAGAAACCAACCTTAACCGCCTATTGGAGGCTGGTGAAAAAAACCAGTTGGCCAACGACCAATTTGCCCAATTTTTGCTGCAAATGGACCCACAAGAAGTGGACCAAAAAGTACAAGCCTTAAACAGTGAAATTGCACCAAAAATTGACTGCACGGCTTGTGGTAATTGTTGTAAAACATTACTCATCAATATCAACGAAAAAGAGGCGGATGCCCTGAGTGAACACTTAGATCAAACTAGGGAAATATTTGATAAAAACTACCTAGAAAAAGGAATGAATGGTGCACTACTTATTAATGCAGTACCCTGTCATTTTTTACAAGAAAATAAATGCACCGTTTACGATTTTAGATTTGAAGGATGCAAAGAATTTCCAGCCATGCACCTTCCTCATTTTAACAAAAGGCTCTTCACTACTTTTATGCATTACAACCGCTGCCCTATCATTTTTAATATTGTAGAGCAGCTAAAAATTGAAACTGAATTTGTGATGGAAACAAAAAATGAACCGTTATGATTTCATTTGGTATAGACGAACTCATCCATCAAAATCCTGTATGGAAAACAAAGCGCATAGGTCTTGTTACGAGTAATGCAGCCACAACCAATACGGGTATACTTTCTAGAACAGCACTGGTTCAAGCAGGGTTCAATATTGTACTTTTATTTTCCCCAGAACATGGCATAACCGCAACTGCCCCAGATGGTGAAGCGCAGCAAAATAGCATGGACACCATTACAGGCCTTCCTATTATTAGTTTGTATGGAAACAAAAGCATGCCAACCGCACAAGATTTAGAAAATATTGACATTGTATTATTTGACATTCCGGATATTGGGGCTCGTTTTTACACCTATTTGTGGACATTAACTTATGTATTAGAAGCCTGTGCGCTAAACAAAAAAGAGTTGATTGTGCTGGACAGGCCCAACCCTGTTTCTGGAAATTTTGATGCTGCAGAAGGTCCGTTATTAGAGGATACAACCTCATCTTTTATTGGTCGGTGGAATATCCCTGTCAAACATAGCGCTACCCTTGGAGAGCTGGCACTTTACTTTAATAGCACAAAAAATATCGGCGCCAACCTCACAGTTGTTCCTGTGAAAAACTGGGACCGGGATTCATTTGTAACTAACTGGCAAAAAAAATTCGTGCCCACGTCACCAGCTATACATAGCCCAAATAGCATGTATTTGTATCCGGGGCTTTGTTTACTCGAAGCCACCAATATAAGTGAAGGCAGGGGCAGCCAATATAGTTTTGAAACCGCTGCTGCACCATGGTTACAAACAAATGAAATAGTAAGTTTTATCAATCAAAGTTTTGGCGACGAAATAAAAGCAAGCGCCATAACATTTACACCTACATCAGGTAAATATGCTAACACAATTTGCAAGGGCATCCATTTTGAAGTGATAGATCCTGCGTATTGTAAACCCGTATTTTTTGGCTTATTGCTATTGTACATTATTCGTGCAAAACACCCACAAGAGTTTTTGTGGGCACCCTATAAGACTGCTGTAAATCCAAGTGGCAAAAACCACTTAGATAAATTATTGGGCGTGCATCATGCGGAGCAAATCTTTGACCTTCCTCTACCCCAATTTGTGGCAACTTGCACTAAAATCACGCACACCCCAAATTGGCAAGAACAAATGAGCTCCTATTTACTCTACTAATTTTAACCCACCCAAATCTCTTATAACAACACTTGCTGTGGTACAGCCAAATATGGCAGGCATGTACGATAGTGTGCCAATAATTGATTTTTTAGGAAAGGCTTTTTCCGTTTCAATAATTTTTGACTGGTCTACCATTTCTGGGCTAAACACTACGGTAAGCCCTTTGTAAATATCCAGTGCGTGTAATTTTTTACGAACATATTTTGCCAAATTACACTGATAGGTTTTTGAAATATCCGTCACTTTTATTTGCGAGGGATCCATTTTGCCACCTGCTCCTAGTGAACTTACAATCGGGATTTTTCGATCAATACAAGCTTTGATAAAATATACTTTAGGAGACAAGGTATCTATGCAATCAACTGCGTAATCAAAATTTCCCTGATCAAGTATTTCTCTGGTACGTTCTTCTTTGATGTATTCTGTTAAAACCGTTAAGTCTAAATCCGGGTTAATGTCTTTTAACCTTTCGGCCATCACTTCCGCTTTAGGTTTTCCTGCTGTAGAATGTAGCGCCGGAATTTGCCTATTTACATTGCTTAGATCTACGGTATCGGCATCAACAATGGTCATTTTACCGACACCCGCGCGGGCAATCATTTCTGCACAAATGCCACCAACGCCACCGAGTCCAACCACGAGTACGTTTTTAGACATCAGGGTTTGTATGGGTTCATCTCCTAACATTAACTGGGTTCTACTCATCCAATATGGTATCATCAATAATATTTTTTTGGGTATAAAACTTGTTCTAGATTTAGGCTAGATAACCATGCAAAAATGTACATCCTATGCGGTTTATAAAAATATTTTATTGTAGCGCAGTTTTATGGCTTCTTTCTAGCTTTGAGGCTAACTCACAAAACGAGATTCCACTTTCCATAAAACCCACGCCAGACATCAGTATTAGCCTGCTTGGTTCAAGTAATAAAGCAAGCATTAGAGGCCTTAGTGTTGTAAATGACAACATTTTTTGGGCCAGCGGATCGGGCGGAATGGTTGCAAAAAGTACAGATGGTGGTAAAAATATAGAATGGATGCAGATTCCCGGTTTTGAAAAAAGAGACTTTAGAGATATAGAAGCTTTTGATGAAAACACGGCGATTGTTATGGCAATTGCTAGTCCAGCCATTATTTTAAAAACTAACGATGGTGGCAAAAATTGGAAAAAAGTTTTTGAAGATACAACTACTGGGATGTTTTTAGACGCGATGCATTTTGAAAAAGTGGATGGCAAATTAGTGGGCATGG
>JACCDN010334461.1_pt1 | contig 55008 bp, 50 predicted proteins | sample 7441691 | NCBI WGS metagenome assembly JACCDN01 (sample SAMN15323439, study PRJNA562643) | freshwater metagenome | isolation source: river surface water | place: USA:Blue River Watershed | collected 2017-08-16 | reverse complement strand
TGGTGGACTTGGGCGGATTTGAACCGCCGACCTACTGATTAAGAGTCAGCTGCTCTACCAACTGAGCTACAAGTCCGAATTAAAACCTCCGCATGTCACGCTTCAACAGACTCAGCATGACATCATCGTTATAATTTTAAAAACATAATGTGGGCATCAACATATCCCAAAGTGGCGTGGTTAAAGCCTTGCGGGATAGTGCCGATAATTTGAAAACCCACCGATTTCCACAAATTCACGGCAGCAACATTTGTTGAAACCACAAAGTTAAACTGCATGGCGCGATAGCCTGTTTCTTTTGCCGTGGCGATTGAATGCAGCGCTAAAGCTTTGCCAACTCCAAGTCCGCGGGCATTTTCGTCAACAATATAGCTGGCATTTCCGATGTGACTGCCGCGATCCACGTGATTGGATTTTAGCAAATAAGCGCCGACGATTTTTCCATCATTTTCAGCAACGAAAGTTTTAGCATCTTTGCTCATCCATTTATCTGCGATCTCTTGGCGCGCGGTTTCAGCGCGGTTTATATAAGTGTCGCCCTTGGCGATCACCGCTTTGAAAATGCGATAAATTTCATCAAAATCTTGAGCTGTTGCTAAACGAATTTTTACCATTTTTAAATAACTAATTAATTTTTCGCGTCATCTCGCTTTTCTCGTCTGCGACTCGAAGACGAGATGACACCGGGGCGCGCGTCGCTTTGCTCCTTCGCCCAAAGATCATTAGAAAAGTGCGTTTAGCACTTTATAAATTTCTTGTCATCTCGCTTTTCTCGTCTGCGACTCGAAGACGAGATGACACCGGGGCGCGCGTCGCTTTGCTCCTTCGCCCAAAGATCATTAGAAAAGTGCGTTTAGCACTTTTCTAATGATCTTTCCAACCAACTCTTTTTAAGAAAAATTCGTATGAATCTTCGTAAGTGAAAGTTTTGTCGTCATCAAAAATAATCAGTTTATTGGCAACTTCGCGCAAGAAATGTTCGTCATGCGTCACCATTACCACCGCACCTTCGAAGCTTTTGATTGCTTCAAGCAAAGACTCACAAGATTCCATGTCCAAGTGATTCGTCGGCTCGTCGAGCAAAAGCAAATTCGCGCCTTTGAGCAAAATTTTCCCCAACATCACGCGAGATTTTTCGCCGCCCGAAAGCACGCCAACTTTTTTATTCGCCAAATCTGATGAAAACATCATATTACCACAAACCTGACGTACTCTGGTTATGGGAAGTTTTTCGTCAACTTTTTGCAACTCTTCATAAACCGAACGATTATTGTCGAGACGATCGATGTTCATCTGTCCGAAATAACCGATTTCAGTTTTGCCGTTAACTTTAATATTGCCGTGAAGTGGCGCGTTGTCTTGAGTTAGAAGCTTCAGCAAAGTTGATTTACCTTTACCGTTTTTTCCGATCACGCAAATTTTGTCGCCATTGGCAATTTTGAAAGAGAGATTTTTAATCAACAAATGGTCGGGATTATAGCCGAAAGCGATGGCTTCGGCCTCGATCATATTTTCTTTGCTGGCGTAAGGATTATGGCTAAATTCAAAATCAAGATTTTGTACATGCGCCAGTTTTTCTTTCACATCTTGCTTCTCTAGCATTTTTACGCGCGACTGCACACGACTTGCCTGCGAAGCTTTCGAGCCGAAACGATCAATCCATTCCTGAGTTTTTTGTCTTTGTTTATCTTCGTTAACTCGCGTTTTTTCGTAGATTTCTTCTTCCAGCGCAATTTTTTCGCGCACGCCCTGAGTGTTTCCCGGAACTTTTTTAAAGCCTTTGCGATGAATCACCAAAGTGTGAGTTATCACTTCGTCCATAAATCCGCGGTCATGGGTGATTAAAATTAGCTCACCTTCCCATTCTTTCAAAAATTCTTTCAACCAACGAATTGAGTGAATGTCGAGATAGTTAGTCGGCTCGTCGAGCAACAGCATTTGTGGTTCAACCAAAAGCAATTTTGCTAAATTTAATTTAACTTGAAAACCGCCGGAGAATTTTTTTGGATCTTTGTAAAGATCGTCGTAAGTAAAGCCTAGACCATATAAAATATTTTCACCCTTCCAGCCTTCGTGAGCACGATCTTCTGGCAAAACCGAACAAATTTCATCCAAAACTGTTTCATGAGAAAAGCTGATATGTTGCTCCAAATGGCCAATACGATAGCCGCGCGGAATTTCTACCGCGCCCGAATCTGGCTCAATTTTTTTTAAAATTAATTTTAAGAACGTAGATTTGCCACTACCGTTGCGCCCAATCAGGCCAACCTTTTCACGTCCGTTGATGATAAAATTTCCGTCGGTAAAAACATCATGTCCGGAAAATGAAATGGATAAATCTTTAACTCTGATCACTGAATTTCTCTAAATTATTTATTATGTATTAGCTTACGCTAGGAATAAAATGCGGTGGCAGAAGTTACTCCATCTGCGCAATTGCTGATAAGATCCAGTTGCCCGCAGACCCATAACGCGCAAAGGTCCAAGCCTCACTGGCCATGACTAAATTTTTATCGCCGCCTTCAACAATATAATCAGCGTCTTGCGGATTTTTGTTGAGGTTAATCATGTAATCATAGCTCGAGAATTCGATGATTGCAGTGGCATATTCCATCTCACCTTCTCGCCAAGATTCAGCCATTTCAACCATCGTCACGTCAATATCTTCAACTTTATTGGCGATTCCTTGACTGATATTTTGCGCTAAAGAATCAGAAAAATATTTTGCCATTTCTGGAGTAACCAATCTTTTTAAAGCTTCCATATCTTGATTCGACCATGCTTTTTGCACTTCGATTAAAATTTGGGGAAATTTATTTTTATCCAAATCAGATACCAAAATATTAACGGCTGGAGTTTGAGAAAAATCTGGCTGACCGCCGCCAAAAGTGTTGCTAGAGTAAGAACTTCCGAATGTATTTGAAGCTGCGCATCTTGATCTGTTAGTAAAATATCGAACCAAAGAAACCACGATTAAAGCGCCAATCGCCATCATAATTAGGTTAAGAATAAATCCGCCGCCGCCAGCACCAGCACCCATTGCACCCACTCCTCCAAATCCAGAATTTCCAAAAAGCATGTGACCAATCCATGAGCCAGCAATCACTGCACCCATGGTGCTTAAAAATGGATTACGTTGAAAGAAGTTTGCGGCGCGATTTGGTTGATTTGGTTGAGCTTGTTGCTGATTTTGTGCGTTCGCCGCATTAGGATTTGCTGCATTTTGATTATTTTGCGTTGCCGATCTTTGCATTGGAGCGTAATTTTTTCCACCCACTCCTCCACCTTGAAAAGTGCGACTTCCTCGCGATCCTTGGCTAGAATATGAAGTTGAAGAACGTCCACCACCAAAAGATGATCTGCCACCGGCTCTTGCCATTGCTGACTCAATAATCACGTTAAAAAGAAGCGTGAAAGTAATTACGAAAACTGAGATTTTTTTAAACATTTTTATAATCGAATTTTTTGCATTTATAAATTCCAAGATTCTGAGCCCTTGAAAGCACAGTGGATAACATAATTTCAAAAGCATATTTCATGCCATTAACACGACAAATTTCGTCGCCGTAATAAGTGGGAATTCCCACTTCGCCAATACGAACTTTATTGTCGATGAGTTGAATCAAAACGTCAGTATCAAAAGAAAATCCGTTATTATTTTCTTTGAAAGGAATGCGAGCCAAAGAAGCCACTGCAAAGGCACGAAGGCCAGTATGGTATTCTGCCAACTTCATCCCTAAAAGTAAATTTTGCGCTTTTGTCAAAACGATATTTCCGATAAATTTATATATCGGCATACCGCCTTTCAGCGCTAATTTTTTTTCCATCATGCGCGATCCAAGCATCACATCAACTTTATCTTCCATAATCGGATTTACGATTCTTGGAATTAATGTTGGCGAATATTGACCGTCGCCGTGAATTAGAGCCACAATGTCAAAACCATTTTTAATCGCGTAATCATAACCAAATTTTTGATTACCGCCATAACCTAAATTTTTTTCCTGAGTTATCAATTTAATCTGTTTTTCAGGATTTTCCCGCATAAATTTTTGTACTATTTGCGAAGTTTCATCGCCCGAAGCGTCGTCACTCACCAACACTTCATGATTTTTGTAATCAGCGTAAGGAATCTGCTCCAGCACTGATCTGATATGCATCGTCGCTTTATAAGCCACAACATAAATCAATAATTTTTTTTCGCTCATTTTGAGTAAACCTCTTTTTCAAATTGCCTAGCGTCGACAAAATTTTTATTAAGGATTTCTTCTCTCACAAATTTTGGGGTAAAGCTGAAAAACACAATTTCTCTGCCACACATAAAAGCAGAATCTTTAAAATAAAATTTATCCAAAACTTGATTGGAGCGATGGATCGCGAAGCCAATTTCATAGCCTTCCCGCCATATTTTATAATGAGTTTTGTCTTGCTCATTCATAAAAGGATTTTTTGGCTGCGGAATTAACTGCGGATGAAATCTTCTGGTTAAGTAATCGATGTTAGCACCGATGTCAAAAAAAGTGAAAGATCTAATTTGATTGAATTGACCTTGCGATTTTAGCTCGGCAAAAAGGTCGTTAAAAAATAATTTATATTCCTGAAGGTTCTCGGTAATTGATCTTTCTCGCGGCGGCAAAGCTGTAAAATAAATCGTGCGGCTGGCATTTTCAAATTTTCCAAGATTGGGAGTCAAAATTTTAAAATGCCCTTCATCGCCATATTGCCAACGCAAATACCAAATATTTCGCACTAAAGTTACAAAAATATTTTGCGCAGAATCTTGCGCGCTAAGTTTACTTTCAAGCAAAGTGCGATCAGATTTTTTTATACTAAATTCCGTACAATTTGGATTTATATTTCGAAAAACATTACGTTTGACGACATAGTACGAAGCCATAAAAACAAAGGACAAAACCGCTGTAATTTGTAAAAGCGATGCCAAATATTTTTGCTTATCTTGCCAGTCTTCCTGCCAAGATTTTACAAAAAAACTAACGCAAATTTGAATGAAATAACCATAAGTAATTGCCAACGAAAGGAATAGAAACAGGTTGTTGCGATGAGTTCCAGTAAATGGATAAAATCTAAAATAATCAGCCAAAGAAACTGCAACAAGTGGCGCAAAAGCTAAAATCAACAACTTGTAGCGCTTGGCTCTAATCAAGGCGATTGGCGCGATGAAGAAAGATAGAAATGATATTAGCGTGATAATTTGAGTCACTGAATCTTTGACTTCCGCACCAATGGGAAACCACATAAAAAGCGTCATGTAATTCATCAGATAATCCATGAAACCGCCGCGAGTAAAAATCGAAGGAATGCCCTGAAATCCATAAATATTTTTTAGAATTATGGAATAGCTACCAACCAACAACACAATAACTGCCTGCATCGCGGCGATAATTAAAAAATCTCGGCGGTTTTTTTCTCGCAAAACATGAAGCAATAAAATTAATCCCAAAGCCGATACGACAAAAATCGCAGCGTGGTTTAATTCAATGGCAGCAAGGCAAGTTAAGAAATAATAAATCAGATATTTGCGATGTTTCTTCTGGCAAAATCGATAAGAAAAAATCGCCGCCCAAGTCAGCGCCAACATCATCATTGAATAAGCGCGGATCGTAACACTGATCGATAGCGGCATCGCGCCAAAAGCGAAAAGAAAAGCTAAAAAATATCCAGCAGTACGACCAATATAAAGCCTTCCAAAAACATATATCGAAGGAATTAAAAACAGTCCGGCGGCGATTCCAACCATGCGCAACCACAAATCATTGTGACTGATTTTCAGCGCCAAATGCCAGATCATAAAAGATAATGGCGGATGAACTTCCTGCGCAAAATTAAATTTAATTAAGTCCCACAAATTATCCTGATTGGCGACAACCAAATGCCACAATTCATCATCGTTAAAATCATATTCATTAAGTCCCCAAAGCCTTACGAATGAAGCGCCAGCGATGATGATTAAAAACGTTGCAACTGAAATTGGTAAAAATTTTTTACAAAAATTCATCTATAAACCGCGCCTCTCTTTTTCAAATGCTCGACCATTGATAAATTCTTTGTCGATAAATTCTTGCTTGGCGAATTTTGGCGTGAAGCTGAAAATTAAAATTTCACGGCCGCGAGAAAAACTGGTGTCGCGGAAATAAAATTTATCCAAAACCTCTTTCGAAGAATGGATCGCCCATCCAATATTATAGCCTTCCTGCCAGTAGGTGTATTGCATTTTGTCTTCAAAAGCAGGAAACGGAATTTGTTTGCGAGGAATTAAATCGGGATGAAATTTCATGGTTAAATAATCGATTCCCAAACCCAAATCGAAGAAGGTGAAAGACTTAATTTCATTCAATCGACCTTGTGATTTTAACTCAGCAAAAAGGTCGGTAAAAAATAATTTATATTCCAACATATCAACATTTGTTGAATATTCGCGAGCTGGGAAAGCGTTCAAATAAAGGGCTATTTCGTCACTTTCAAATTTCGCCAGATGATCGGTTAAAATTTTTATGCGACCTTTATTGCCATATTTGTAACGGAAATACCAAGAATTTTTTGCAGCAGTTACAAAAACATTGCTGGGAATATTTTTCTTCGTAAGCATTTCATCCGCCATTTTCATATCCGACTTGGTGATAGTAAATTCAAGGCATGATGGCCACGTCTTTCGAAAAGAATCGTGACTTATAACATAAATCGTGAAGAAAATTGTCGCGATTAAAGTGGCAGAAATTTGCAAAAAAACGGTGAGTTTTTGGCGATTTTTTAGCCATTTTTCTTCGTAAAATTTTGCTAAAAAATTGAAAAGAATCTGCGCAAAATAAGCGTAAGAAATCAGCACCGAAAACAACAAAAATAAATTGTTGCGCGGCGAAGGCGAGAACGGATAAACCCTGCAATAATCAGTGACAATCACTACTGCGAAAGGCAAATAAACCAATTGTAAAAGCGCCCATTTTTTAGCACGAATCAAAGCGATCGGTGTGACAAAAAGTGTCAAAACCGCTATTAAAGAAAATATTCCAGCGAAAAAATCTTTGATTTCCGAACCAATCGGAAACCAGAAAAACAACTGCATGTAAGTTGTTGGATAATAAATCGGATCAGAAAAAGAAGCGTAGAATCCAGGTATCACGCCACTAAATCCATAAATACGAGTCACAACCAGAGCATACCCCGCCACCAGTATCCCTAAAATTCCATGAATCGCCGAAACTAAAATAAAATCTCTTTTGTTTTTTTCCTGCAAAGTTTGGATGAATAAAATCAAGCCCAAAGATAAAATTGTTAAAGCCGCAGAATGGCTTAACTCAACGGCGATAAGCGTTGCAATAAAATAGTAAATCAGATTTTTATCTCTTTTTGCAGCGTCACCAAATCTATATCGATGAATAAAAATCGCCGCCCAAACCAGTACCAACATCAATAAAGAGTAAGCGCGAATTGTGGTGCTGGTTGCAATTGGCACAGAACCAAAAGCAAAAAGAAAAGCTAAAAAATATCCAGCAGCTTTGCCAATGTAAGCGCGACCAAAAATATAAGCGGAAGGAATCAATAAAATTCCTGGAATTACCGACGACATCCTAAGCCACAAATCGTTGCGACTAATTTCTAACATGTAATGCCAAATGATGTAGGACAAAGGCGGATGGACTTCTTCGCGAAAATTATATTTAATGACATCAAGCAAACTATCTTGATTAGCGACCACCAAATGCCAAATTTCATCGTCGTTAAAATCAAAATTGTTTAAACCCCAAAACCTTACGAATAAAGCACCGACAGCAATGATTGAAAAAATAATCAGAGCAGTCAGCGAAATTTCGCGCAGGTAATTTTGTACAGAATTTTTGAGTCTTAACATTTTTAAAATAGAAATTGACGAAAGGAATGATCTCTAAAACTTTATAGCAAATCATTTTAAAATCATAAAAAAATTTCAATTTATGTTCTTGAAAAAACTTACAGAATCAGAGGCTAACGTCCTTTTACACAAAGGAACCGAGGCGCCATTTAGCGGAGAATTTTTTGAAAATAACCGCGCTGGAAAATATTTGTGCAAGCAGTGTTCAGCGGAACTTTTTTTGAGCACCGATCAGTTTGATTCGGGTTGTGGCTGGCCTAGTTTTGATGATGAAATTTCAGATTCAGTAAAAAAAATTATTGATGCCGATAGATGCAGAACCGAAATTTTATGCAAAAAATGTGACGGACATTTAGGTCATATTTTTCATGGCGAAGGCTTCACTACCAAAGATGTGCGCTATTGTGTAAATTCGATTTCGCTAGATTTTATTGCAGAAAAATTCGACGAGAATTTTGAAAAAGCATTTTTTGCCGCAGGATGTTTTTGGGGTGTAGAATATTTTTTTAAAAATGCCAAAGGTGTAAAATCGGCACTTTCAGGCTATATTGGCGGCTTGAAAGAAAATCCAACTTATGAAGAGGTTTGCACAAAAACCACCGGACATATTGAGGCGGTGGAAGTGATTTTTGATCGCAGAGAAACTAATTTTGAAACTTTAACAAAATTATTTTTTGAAATTCATAATCCCGAACAAACCGATGGACAAGGCCCAGACAAAGGGCCGCAATATCTTTCAGCAATTTTTTACACTGACAAAGAACAAAAAAATATCGCCGAAAAATTGATTAAAATTCTTGAAAAAAAAGGAATGAAGATCGCGACAAAATTATTACCTGTCGAAAAATTTTGGACTGCCGAACTTTATCACCAAGGTTATTACACCAAAAATGGTAAGATGCCTTATTGTCATGGTCGTACAAAGAGGTTTTGATATATAAAATTATAAATCGAAGAACAAAAACTCCGAATTTTCTTCAGCAATTATTTTAATTTCTTTTTCATCTTGAATCGCTGCTGCATCCCCACTTTCAATGGTTTTACCGTTCACTAAAATTTTTCCTGAAATCATTTGAATCCAAATTTTAGATTTTAAATTTGGAATAAATTCGAAATTTCTTCCCGCCGCAAATTTACCCAAAAAAATTTCAGCATCTTGATTTATTTGAATTGATCCATCGCGTCTTGATCCAGAAACCACAAGCACAAAATCACCATTTTTAAAATTTTCAGCAAACGATTTCTGATCGTAGCGCGGCTTTATTTCTTTTGCTTTTGGTAAAATCCAGATTTGCAAAAGATGTGTTTTACGCTCTTTTTCATGATTAAATTCTGAATGAAAAACTCCTGTTCCGGCACTCATAATTTGAACCTCTCCAGGTAAAATTGTTGAACTATTTCCCATCGAATCTTTATGAGAAAGTGCGCCAGAAATTACATAAGTTATAATTTCCATATTATTGTGCGGATGCTCGCCAAATCCCATTTGCGGAGCAATGAAGTCTTCGTTGATCACCCGCAAATTTCCAAAATGCATGTGTTTTGGATCATAATAATTGGCGAAAGAGAATGTGTGAAATGATTTTAGCCAACCATGATTCGCAAAACCCCTTTGATCAGATTTTCTGATTATAATCATAAAATTTTTGTAAAAAAATTTGGAGGCTTAGAGCCTGTTGTCAAATTCACAACCCGCAAAAATTCCTCACCATATTTCTTAACTTTCGCTTCACCAACTCCACTAATTTTTGTCATCTCGTCTAAAGATTTTGGCAGAATTTTTACCATTTCAATCAAGGTTTTATCGTGAAATACAATGTAAGGTGGAAGGTTCTGAGCCTTAGCTATTTCTAGTCTCTTCGCTTTCAGATTTGCAAATAATTCATTTTCGAAATCACCTTCGAGTGCAAAAAGAATTTTGGTTTTCAATTTGCCATTCAAGCTTTCGGATTTTTTATTTTTGACTTTCGCTGCCATTTTGCGCATCAGAATTTTTTCCTTACTTTGCAAAAATTTTCTTCCTGCATCAGTAATTTTAAGACCGCCAAAGCCTTCAATATCAACCTTTAAGAGGTTTGTTGCAATTAATTGACGGAAGATTCCTTGCCACTCAACTTTGCTAAATTCTTTACCGATTCCAAAAGTACTAACTTGATCGTGACCAAAATTTTTCATGCGATCGTCCGCACTTCCAAGCAAAACATCGATCAAATATCCAACACCAAATCTTTGTTCGGTGCGAAAAACGCAGGAAATTGCTTTTTGTGCGGCAACAGTAGCATCAAAGGTTTCAGGCTTATTTAAACAATTATCGCAATTGCCGCACGGATCACTTTTGTCACCAAAATATTCGAGTAAAATTTGGCGGCGACAAGTTGAAGCTTCGCAAAGCCCAAGCAAAGAATTTAATTTTTGATGTTCGATTCTTTTTTGATTTTCTGGCGCTTGCGACTCTTCGATAAAATTTCGCTGCATTGCCACATCCGCCAATCCGTAAGACATCCAAGCATTTGCTGGCAAACCGTCGCGACCCGCCCTTCCAGTTTCTTGATAATAGGATTCGATATTTTTGGGAATATTTAAATGCGCCACAAAACGCACATCAGGCTTATCAATTCCCATCCCGAAAGCGATTGTCGCCACCATAATTACACCGTCGCGCAGCAAAAATTTTTCTTGATTTTTGCGACGCATTTCCGGCGTCATAGATCCGTGATAAGCAAAGGCGTTGTAGCCTTCGTCTTTGAGCCACGCCGCAATTTCTTCGGTGCTTTTACGCGACAAACAATAAATAATTCCGCTGTCATTTTGGTGATTTTCTTTGATGAAATCGAGCAGCTGTTTTTTGCTATTTTGACGCTCAACAATTGAATAGGTAATATTGGGACGATCAAACCCAGCAACGAAAATTTTGGCGTCTTCTAACGCCAAACGCTCAATAATATCTTTTCTGGTTGGGGTGTCTGCTGTAGCAGTCAGAGCTATTCGCGGCACTTTGGGGAATTTTTGTGCAAGAATTTTTAATTCCGTATAAACAGGGCGAAAATCATGTCCCCATTGCGAAACACAATGAGCTTCATCAATGGCAAAGAGCGAAATTTTAACTTGCTCCAGCGATTCTAAAAATTCTGGCATCAGTAACCGCTCTGGTGCTACGTAGAGCAAATCAAGATGGCAATCGCGAATAAGATTTTTTATTTCACGAACTTCTTCGAAGCTCATCGAAGAATTGATCGCCGCCGCACTTACTCCTGCCTGATTTAGGGCACTTACTTGATCTTGCATCAAAGCAATTAGCGGCGAAATCACAATCGCCAAACCATCCAAATATAACGCCGGAATTTGATAACAAAGAGATTTGCCGCCGCCAGTTGGCATCAGCACAAAACAGCTTTTACCAGAAATTATTTCAGCAATAATTTCTTCCTGATTTCCGCGAAATTTATCGTAGCCAAAAACTCTTTTTAAGATTTGTTTGGGCGATGATTTGGACATTTCAAAAACCAATTAACGATCGCCACTACCACCTTTTTTGATACTTGATTGGGCGCTAGATTTTTTAACGCCAGCATTGCCAGAAATTAACATTCCACCTTTTTTACCTTTGCCACCGCCTCTTGTATTATGAGGATCGGCAACGAATGGGGAAAGTTTTTTTACTGGCTTAAATTCTGGAATTTTTTTGTCGTTTGTAGTCATGTTTTTTACTTTTTATTTTGAAAAATCATTTTGATTGTGATCGCAAAACGCCAATCATCAATCTTTTTATGGGTCATTTTTTTCGTATTAATGCCACCTCTAAAAATTGGATTTCTCGAGGAATTTTGTTGTCAGATAAACTTACCAAGAAAGGCAATTTTTGGAGGCGTCTTTAAACAGATTCTCCCGCAGCTTTTCCTGAGGCCCATGCCCACTGAAAATTAAAGCCGCCAAGCCAACCCGTCACATCTAAAACTTCGCCGATAAAAAATAAATTTGGTATTTTTTTGCTTTCAAAATTTTTGGAAGAAATTTCATTTGTATCAACGCCGCCCAATGTAACTTCAGCTTTGGAAAAACCTTCAGTTCCGCTTGGTTCAACGTTCCAGCGATTTATCGTATCAGCAATTTCTTTAATTTTTTGATTAGAAAGATCAGCAATATTTCCACTGTGATTCGCTTGAATCGCTAAATAATTAGCCAAACTTTTTGGCAAAAACTGCGCGATAAAATTTTGCAATTCTTGCTTTGGTTTTAATTTTTTTTCATCAATTAGCCGCGCAAAAATATCAATTTCTGGCGCTAAATTTATGACAATTTTTTCGCCATGTTTTAAGTAAGAAGAAATCTGCAAAATTGCTGGTCCACTGATTCCGCGATGGGTAAATAAAATCGCTTCGCGGAAATTTATTTTGCCCACACTAACAATTGCATCGACAGCAACGCCAGAAAGATTTTTGGTTTGCGCCAAAAGTTTTTCCTCAAAAGTTAGTGGAACTAAAGCTGGAATTGGCTGAATAATTTTCAAACCAAATTGTCGCGCTACGTCATATCCAAAGCCAGTCGCGCCCATTTTTGGAATTGAAAGCCCTCCAGTTGCGATCACCAAAGATTGACATTGCACCAAATCATTTTCGATTTTTAATTCGAATAATTCAGAAGTTTTTTTGATGTCATTAGCCTTACTCTCAAGCCTGATCTCAACATTTCCTTGCGCACATTCATTTAACAACATTGAAACAATTTGTTTCGAAGAAATATCGCAAAAAAGTTGTCCTAAAGTTTTTTCGTGGAAAGCGATTTCGTGTTTTTTTACTAGATTTATGAAGTCATTTGAAGTGAAGCGCTTCAGGGCTGAAACACAAAAATGAGGATTTTTTGAAATGAAGTTTTTCTCACTAACAAGAAGATTAGTGAAGTTGCATCTGCCGCCACCAGAAATTCTGATTTTTTCGCCAACCACTTTGGCGTGATCAATCAACAAAACTTTTAAACCACGCTTACCTGCAGTTGCTGCACACATTAACCCCGCAGCTCCCGCGCCAATAATTACAACATCAAATTTTTTGGCATTATACACCAAAAACCTGCTTAAAAATGTGATCGATATTTTTGGTGTGATAAGTGATGTCGAAAATTTCTGTCAATTTTTTGTCGCTTAATTTTGACGAAACTTCTTTGTCTGATTTTAACAATTCTAAGAAACTATTTGATTCTCCTGCCCAAATTTTCATGGCGTTGGTTTGCACGATTTTGTAGGCGTCTTCACGACTTATTCCAGCTTCTTCGATCAAAGTTAAGAGTACACGTTGCGAAAAAACTAAACCGCCTAATTTGTCGAGATTGCGCTGCATGTTTTTTTCGTGAACAACCAAATTTTCAACCAAACCAACTAAACGATTAAGCGCAAAATCCAGGGTTACCGTGGCATCTGGCGCGATCATTCTTTCAACCGAAGAGTGCGAAATGTCGCGCTCGTGCCAACTTCCAACATTTTCCATCGCTGGAACGACTGCACTGCGAACCATGCGTGCCAAGCCTGTAAGATTTTCACTTAAAACTGGATTGCGTTTGTGCGGCATTGCAGAAGAACCTTTTTGGCCTTTAGAAAAAAACTCTTCAGCTTCCAAAACTTCAGTTCTTTGCAAATGCCTGATCTCGATTGCAAGATTTTCAATTGACGAAGCGATCACGCCTAAACATGCGAAAAAGGCGGCGTGGCGATCTCTTGGAATAATTTGACTCGAAACCGATTCTTCATCCAAACCTAATTTTTCGGCGACATATTTTTGCACAAATGGATCAACATTGGCAAAAGTTCCAACCGCGCCAGAAATTGCACAAACTGAAATTTCTTTTTTCGCAACTTTCAAACGCGCGAGGTTTCTTTCGAATTCGGCGTAAAAGCGCGCCAATTTTAAACCAAAAGTTACTGGCTCAGCATGAATGCCATGCGAGCGGCCAACACAAACTGTATTTTTATGTTCAAAAGCGCGTTTTTTGATCGCAGCTAAAAGTCTTTCTAAATCGTTAATTAAGATGTCAGAGGCTTGAGAAAGTTGCGCCGAAAGACAAGTGTCAAGAACGTCGGAACTGGTCATTCCTAAATGAATGAAGCGAGAATTTTCGCCGACTAATTCTGCCAAATGAGTTAAAAATGCGATGACGTCGTGCTTGGTAACTGACTCAATTTCATCAACGCGCACCGCATCAAACTTGCCTCCAGCTTTTTTAAAATTTTCGCGAATACGATTGGCGCTGCCTTTTGGCGCGATTTTTAATATTTCTAAAGCTTCAAGAGCGTAGATTTCTATGTCGAACCAAATTTGGTATTTATTTTCCTGCGACCAAATTGCAGTCATTTCAGGACGAGAGTAGCGGAGGATCATGAGAATTATAAAATAAATTTAGAAAGATCGGTCTTGCTGGAAATTAGATCACCAAGATGATCATCAACATATTTGGCATTGATTGTAACTTTGCTTTTAGCCTTCATTTCCGTGGCGTCAAAGCTGATCTCTTCAAGAATTTTTTCGAGCATGGTGTGTAAGCGGCGCGCACCGATATTTTCAACTTCGGCGTTCACTTTGTGAGCGATTTTAGCGATTTGATTTACGCCATCTTCAGTAAAAATAAGCTGGACATTTTCGACGCCAATTAAAGCAACATATTGTTTGATTAAGCTTGATTCTGGTTCGTTTAGAATGCGCACCAAATCTGCTTCGGTAAGCGGTTTTAATTGGACGCGAATTGGAAAACGACCTTGCAATTCTGGAAGTAAATCTGACGGTTTTGCTGCGTGAAATGCACCCGACGCTACAAATAAAATGTGATCGGTTTTGACCAAACCATATTTGGTACTGATTGTTGTGCCTTCAACCAACGGCAACAAATCACGCTGAACGCCTTCGCGACTGACATCGGTTCCAGAACCTTTCATGCCATTTCGCGCGCAGATTTTGTCGATCTCGTCGATAAAAACAATGCCGTCATTTTCAACGGATTTCAGAGCATTTTTGACGATTTTATCTTCGTCGATCATTTTTTCCGACTCTTCGTCAATCAAGGTTTTGAGAGCATCTTCAACGCTCATTCGAACTTTTTTTACCTTATCGCCGCCAATTGCTTTTCCGATCATTTCGCTGATATTAATCATACCAACATGACCACCTGGAACTTCAAATCCGCTGGCGAAAGAACTGCCCGAATCAGCTATTTCAATTTCAACTTCACGATCGTTGATCTCGTTTTTATCGAGCATTTGCGAGAATTTTTCTTTAGTTTCATCGGTCGCCGATTCGCCAACCAAACTTTTTAAAATTTTCTTTTTAGCATTTTTTTCGGCCTTTTCGTAAACTTCTTTTTTCTTTTCATTTTTTGAAGTTTTAATCGCCATTTCAACTAAGTCGCGAATAATAGAATCAACATCGCGACCCACATATCCAACTTCTGTAAATTTTGTTGCTTCAACTTTAATGAACGGCGCGTTGGCTAATTTAGCCAGTCGACGGGCGATTTCAGTTTTTCCCACACCAGTTGGACCCGCCATTAAAATATTTTTGGGAACAATTTCTTCGCGTAGCGGACTTTCCACCATCTTGCGGCGATAACGATTACGAAGCGCAATTGCCATCGCTTTTTTAGCATCAACTTGGCCAACAATATAGCGATTAAGTTCTTCGACTATTTGTTTGGGAGTAAGGCCCATCATTTGAGAATTTTGCGCAGAAAGAGGAGCTGAATTTTTAAGATTTTTCGTCATTGGAGATTTGTTTATTAGACGTGTTTTTTGATCCGTTATATGTAGCGGCATTTAGAAAAAATACCAGTAGCAACACCACCAAACTTGTAAAAAAAATTATCAGAAAAAATTTCATAAATGCGACAAGACTTCAACGATCGAATTTTGAATCTCTTCGATTCCATAGCCTTTCGAGCTGCTGGTGGCAATTATTGCAGGATGAGCTGCTGGCCATTTTAAAACTTCGGCAGCAATTTTTTCCTGAGATTTTTTTAATTCTTCGCGATTGAGCTTGTCGGTTTTGGTCAAGATAACTTGGAAAGAAACTGCCACAGCATTTAAAATATTCACCATGTCGCGATCTGATTCTTTCAAGCCTTTAATCGGATCAATCAGCAAAAATAAACGCTTTAGATTTGAACGCTTGGTCAAATATTCCAAACCAGTTTTTTGCCAATGTTCAATATTTTTGCTTTTGGCTTTGGCGAATCCGTATCCAGGCATGTCAACCAAGACAAAACCTTGCGAAAAACTTTGAGTAAATCCGTCAGCAATTTTGAAGAAATTTAATTGGCGAGTTCGCCCCGGAGTTGTTGAAACGATGGCAATTTTTCTGCCGACGATAGCATTAATCAAACTGGATTTTCCAACGTTGGAAGCGCCGATAAAAGCAATCTCAGGCTGCGAAGATTGGGGAGCTTGAGCGTAAGTATGTGCACCCAAAATAAATTCGCACTGCCCGTTAAAAATTTTTTTGGGATCTAATTTTTTCATTATTTGTTTTCTAAATATTCGATCATTTTGGCAGCGATGTCGATGCCCGTAGCGTTTTCAATTCCTTCCAATCCCGGCGATGAGTTAACTTCTAAAAGTTTTGGACCAGAATTAGAGCGCACCATATCTACACCTGCAACCTCTAAACCAATAACTTTTGCCGCCTTGATAGCTAAATCACGCTCTTCGTCACTAACTTCGATCGCTCGCGCCGTGGCTCCCAAATGAATATTAGCGCGAAATTCACCTTCTTGCGCCACGCGTTCCATCGATGCAACCACGCGCCCTCCAACTACAAAACATCTGATGTCTTGGCCTTTTGATTCTTTAATATAATGCTGAACCAGAATATCAGCCTTCAAGCTGCGAAAGGCGTTGATTACACTTTCAGCAGCCTTGTTTGTATCAGCCAAAACTACGCCGACACCTTTTGTGCCTTCAAGCAATTTAATCACTAACGGCGCGCTGCCAACTAATTTAATCAGATCTTTAGTATCGTAAGATGAATTAGCAAAACTAGTTACAGGCACGTTCAAACCGTGCTGCGCCGCGATTTGCAAAGTGTGAAGTTTGTCGCGCGATTTAGTAATCGCGTCCGAACCGTTTAAACATTTTACGCCCAAAACTTCAAATTGCCGCACAATTGAAGTGCCGTAGAAAGTAAGTGCAGGCTTGATGCGCGGAATCACACAATCAGTATTTTCAAGTTTTTTTCCTTCGTCATAAAAAATTTCGCAAGAGTTTGGCGCCACTTTTATGTAGCATCCGCCAACATTTACAAAATGAACTTCATGACCACGAACTTGCGCCGCCTCAAGAATACGTTGATTGGAATAAAGATTGGGATTTGAAGCTAAAACTATAATTTTCATAATTTATTTTATAATTTCCTGGGATCGATACAGGAATTAGTGGCGCGGTAAAATTTTAAAATTTCGTTCTTTTTTGGCTTACCTTGCAAAAACGATTTTGAAGGGTCGACTAACATTTTGGCTTGCTTAATTGCGTCACGTCCAAGCAACATCCGAAATGTCATGGTATCGCGATTGGCAAGGGTTAAATCGATTCTAATTTTCTTGTCACCAATCCGTAAATCAGATTTAATTACGAATCTTTTTTCCTTTTTGCCGCCAGAATCTGAAACCATTCTTTGGTCGATAATCCGCGCCACACAAGTGCGCACCATTTTTTTATTTTTTTGCAAAGGATGAATGTCAAATTTCACATATTCGACATCTTCAATGTAAAAACTTTCAATATTGAAAGCATGAAGAGATGAAGTTTTTGCGCCAGTATCAATCTTACCCTTAATTGCTGGAAGACTAAGACAATCAAGGCCAAACCACTCTTTCCAACCGATAGTTTTCGTTGTTTTTTTCATTCTTTCGCAATCAATTTTTTTACAACCTCTAAATCTTCAGAAGTATCAACTGAGAGCGGATGAGCATCAACAATTTTTACAAAAATCTTTAAATCATTTTCGAGAGCACGAAGTTGTTCAAGGCTTTCGCGATGCTCTAATATTGATGGCGCAAGGTTAACAAATTTTTCTAAAGCTGCACTTTTGTAAGCATAAATTCCGATATGATGGTAATAATTTCCGGAATTATTTTTTGAAAATGGAATCGGGCAACGCGAGAAATAAAGGGCTTGTCCCAAATCTTCTTCACGAAAAGCAATGGCGATTTTTACAACATTTGGATTGGTAATTTCTGCTTCATTTTTGATTTTTGAAGCCACAGTTGCGATATCACAATCGTGCTCTAAAGCTGCTTTGGCAGCAGCGCGGATAACTTGCGGATCGATATTTGGTAAGTCGCCTTGTAAGTTAATAATTACTTCAAATTCGTCGCCATGAAATTTTTTGTAAGCGGCGTAAATGCGGTCAGTTCCTGATGGCAAGTTTGGATCGGTTATTAAAAACTTGCCGCCGAATTTTTTTACTTCTGCAGCAATTTCTTCGCCGTCGCAAGCAATTACAACATCGCCCAAATTAGCTGCCAGAGCTTGTTCATAGACTCTTTGAATCATGGTTTTTCCACAAATATCTGCCAAAGGTTTGTTTGGTAAACGCGTTGACGCAAGACGCACCGGAATGATGGTCAAAACTTTATTTTTCATTTTATCAGAAATTTTGTTGATGGTTTGCAGCTTAGATAAATGCCGCTCTCAAAGATTTCTACAAATTTGTTGCATTTTTAAGATTCTTGCTTTTAATGCGCCGCTCCTTTGTTTCAGAAGGATTTAGCACCACACTCTTAAAATCCGAATCAAATAAGTTTTTATTTGAGCACGTAGCTCAGTCGGTAGAGCACCTGACTTTTAATTAGGTTGTCGTTGGTTCGATTCCAACCGTGCTCACCAAAAAAAGCCGCATTTCCGTTAAAAGAAATGCGGCTTTTTTATTGCCCAGAACTTCCCGCCAGTTTCCCAGCGAGCGCCTTATACCAAGTTGCATTCGAAACATGAAAAATAGCTGCAAAATTTTGGTAAATTTGCGGCTATTTTTCATGTTTCGAAGCAACTTGGTATTACTTACTGCTTATCTTTTGCTCTACTTACTATCGATCTTTTGCCGCCAGATTGCTTTTGAAAAACATGTAGAATTTTTTCTGCATCTTCAAATGGAACAGCAAAAAACGAGAAAGAATCAAAAATCTTCACATCGTCGATACGACGTTGATCGACGCGAGTTTCGTTTTGAATAAAATCAACCAATTTTCTTGGATCCATATTGTCGTTACGACCACGAGCGATGAATAAACGCGCTGTTCCCTTGCGATCAACATAATCTCTTTTGTCTTGGTTGCCAATTGGCCTGTAACCACTCATGCCGCGATCATCGTAGTGAAAATCTTTATTCTTTTTATACGCGCCGATGTCGTTGATTTCGCTGTAACTTCTTTCATTCAATTCGTCTTTGAAGGCTAATTTCAACAAGGCGGCAATTGCAATTGTTGGGTCGGTACTTTCTCGCAAAATATCTGCAGCGATAGCTTCTAAATCAGAAAATTTTCCATCAGCGATAATTGATGCGATCGAGCTTTTGATGCGCTGTTTCTTGCTATCAATCACATCAGAAACATTGGGAACTTTTTGTTTAGTGATTGTGGCATTAGCAACTTTTTGGATTGAAACCAATTTACGATATTCTGAAGGCGTGATTAGAGTCACAGCAATTCCAGTCTTACCAGCTCTGCCTGTACGACCAATTCTGTGCACATAACTTTCAGGATCTTGTGGCAAAGAATAATTAATAACGTGAGTCAAGTTATCGACGTCAATTCCGCGCGCCGCAACGTCGGTTGCAACTAAAACGGTAATTTTTTTAGAACGGAATTTTTGCAAAACCTTTTCGCGCTGACCCTGCGACAAATCGCCGTGAATCGCTTCAGCTCTGCATCCGCGATTTAATAATTTGTGAGAAATTTCATCGGCGTCAACTTTGGTGCGAGTAAAAACCATGCCGTAGAAGCTTTCTTCAACATCGATAATTCGAAAAAGTGCTTCGAATTTATCAGACTGCGCAACTTCGAAATAAATTTGCTGAATGTTGTTACGAGTGATTTCGTTATTTGCTGCCGCAATAACTTCATAATCATTCATGTATTGCTTTGCCAAACGCTCGATATGAGATGGCATTGTCGCCGAAAAAAGAACGGTACGACGTTGTTTTGGAGCGGCTTTCAAGATTGATTCAATATCGTCGATAAAGCCCATATTCAACATTTCGTCAGCCTCATCCAAAACAATGTAAGAAACTTTTGAGATGTCTAAAGTTTTGCGTTCCAAGTGATCAAGAATTCTTCCTGGAGTTCCAACAACAATGTCAACGCCGCGTTTTAAACGATCAATTTGGCGTTCAATTGGCTGACCGCCGTAAACTGCCAAAATACGAGTTTTGTGCTCTTCAGCCAAAGAGCTTAATTCTTCAGCAACTTGGATCGCCAATTCACGAGTTGGAGCCAAAATAATGGCCTGAATTTTTTTAGAGTCAGGAACAATATTTTCGATAATCGGAATTCCGAAAGCTGCGGTTTTACCGGTTCCAGTTTGAGCTTTGCCGATTAAATCTTTTTTATTTTCGAGAAGGAAGGGGATGGTTTTAGCTTGAATTGGAGTTGGCTCTTCAAAGCCTTTTTTGTGTAAGCAATTAATCATCGCTTCAGATAAACCAAGGTCTCTGAATTTCGTTAAAGTCGTCATGTTTTTGTTTTTTGATTGGGGACAAAATGCTGCGTGATGCAGGATTTATGGGCACTGTAGCCTTATTCTTTTCAATGTCAAATTTCATTTCCAGACCAGTTTTTCTACGCGGAAATTCTGTATAAAACATGTTTGGAATTAGAATGATCGAGCAGAAATTTTGGTTAAAAGAAATCACCATTTAAGTCGCCTTTCATGCCGATTTTTTCCATCACTAAAATTGAGCGGATATTTTTTTCCGTCGCAAGCACTACAATTTTTTTAAGCCAAAATTTTCAAAACTGATTTTGGGGAAGCTTGAGCCGCTTTGTTCAAAATGACGGCGGAAGATATTGAGCATATAAAGTATGTAATTGCACGCTATTTAACTGCAATTCCCACAGCCTGCGAAATATTCTTAAAGCCATCTGCCGCAATTTTTTTGCTGAGGTCTTTTTTGATTTTCTCAACCAGTCCAAAACCTTGATAGATAAAAGCAGAATAGATTTGGATCATTGATGCACCGCATTTGATTTTTTCGTAAGCATCCTGCGCCGAAGAAATTCCACCCACGCCAATTAAAGGAATTTTTCCGCCGGTAAATTTATAGAAATTTTTTAGCACTTCATTGGATTTTAAAAATAGCGGCGCGCCACTTAATCCGCCATTTTGCGGGATATTGCTACTCTTTAAATTGAATTCACGATCAATCGTTGTGTTGCTAATAATCAAACCATCAATTTGATTTCTTAGAGCGATTTCAGCAATGGTTTCTTGCTCTGTTAAACTCAAGTCTGGCGCAACTTTAAGCAATATCGGTGTATTTTTTTTGTGAAGATTTTTTAACTCATTTTTCTTGGCAAAAATCGCACTTAAAAATAAATCGAGCTGATTTTCATTTTGCAAATCACGTAAATTTTTGGTGTTTGGTGACGAAATATTTACCGTGATATAAGTCGCTTTTTGGTAAAATTTTTCAAGCAGTGGAAGATAGTCAGAAAGAGCTTCCTCGACATCTTTATTCTTGCCAATATTTATTCCCAAAGGCACGGAAATTTTATTCAAAATTGCATCAATATTTTTTTCAAAAACTTCTGCGCCTAAATTGTTAAAACCAAGACAATTAACAATCGCAGCGTCTTTTTCTAAACGGAATATTCTGGGACGAATATTGCCCAACTGCGCTAATGGCGTCACCGTGCCATATTCAACAAATCCAAAACCGAATTTTTCTAAAGTAAGCGCCACTTCAGCATTTTTATCAAAACCAGCAGCCATGCCAACCGGACTAGCAAAATCAATGTTCCACAGCTTTTGATTTAAATTTTTATACTCACGATCAAGACAAAAAAGCGTCGCAGTTTTTGGACAAAATTTCAGAAAATTTATGGCTAAATTATGAGCAATTTCTGGATCTAATTTAAAAATTAAGGGGCGAAAAATTTGGTAGAAACTCATGAATGATTTTGTGCATTATTATCAATATTATCTTCGGTTTTTCTAGCGCCCAAAAGCAACAAACTCGTGCTTATAGCCACTATAATTAAAATAACGTCGGAAGAACGTTTTAGTAAAAAATTATCCGCCAATTTATCTTTCAAGCGCGCCTGTTTTCGGTCATTTATTTCAGAACGAACCTGCACTTTATCCACCCAATTATTGCCGTCACTTTCCATTTTTTTGCCCAAATAAAATTTTCTCACCCCAATATGAACGGGATGAGACGGCAAAATCATTGGATTCAGAAGCGCTTCAGTTTGCTTTTCGATTCTTTTATCCGAGATTGCTTGCGAGATTGTTTGGACGTTTTTTGTGACGATAAATAACGCCAAAAAAATTAATGCAAATGCCGCAAATATCAGAGGAACAAAGAGCAATGACCAACGGCTGCGCGGTTTTTGCGACTTATCAGAATCATTAAAAAAGATCGGATTGTGATTGGAAATTAAGAATAACAACACCATCGAATAAGCCACCAAAGCCAAGACCAATTCCTTAAAACTATTGTAATTGGAAATTGAAAGACTCAAAAAAAGCACCAAAACCAAATGGGCAAGGATTAGCGTGGTTACAGATGTGGTGCGGGTTTTGATTTTTAAAATAATCAAAAAACTAATCACCACAAAAACCAGTGCGACAAGAATTTTGGCGTCAAAAATCATATTTAATTAGTCTCTTAACAACTCATTAATTGAGGTTTTGGAACGAGTTTTTTCGTCAACTTTTTTGACGATTACAGCCGCGTAAAGTGAAACATTTTTGTCGCCTTTGGTTGAAGCGATATTTCCGGGAACCACGACTGAGTAAGCTGGAACGCGTCCATAAAAAATTTCACCAGTTTCGCGATCAACAATTTTTGTTGAAGCGCCAATATAAACTCCCATCGAAATTACCGAACCTTTCTCAACAATTACACCTTCAGCAATTTCAGCGCGCGCGCCGATAAAACAATCATCTTCAATAATTACAGGATTAGCTTGAAGAGGCTCTAAAACCCCGCCAATTCCAGCGCCGCCAGAAATGTGGCAATTTTTTCCAATCTGCGCACAAGATCCAACTGTCGCCCAAGCGTCAATCATCGAACCTTCATCAACATAAGCGCCAAGATTTACGAACGACGGAAGTAAAATGACATTTTTTGCGATAAAAGCTGAGTAACGCACAATTGAACCAGGAACTGCACGAAATCCAGCTTTGCGAAAATCTTCTTCATTCCATTTAGCAAATTTTAGCGGAACTTTATCGAAATAAGTTGCGCCATCGCCGCTTACAGCTTGGCCTTTGGTTAAAGAATTATCGTTCAAACGAAAAGACAACAAAATCGCTTTTTTGATCCATTGATTAACTTGCCAAATATCATTTCTTTTTTCACAAATTCTAATTTCGCCACGATCGAGCAAAGCCAATGTTTGATTGACTGCATCACGCACTTCGCCATGGGTTGATAAGTTAATTTCAGTTCTTTTTTCAAAAGCATTTTCAATGATTTGCGAGAGATTATTCGTCATTTTTTTTCTTTTTAAATAATTTGGAAAAGCGAGGAAGTTTGATAGCCAGAACTCTGGCGCTGGCGTAAGAGATTGCAAAAACAAGCAATGTAAAAAATATCACCAGTAAAACTGCGGTTAGAATATCGGTTTTAGCTTCATATCCCAACCAATTAATTGTAATTGAACCATTGTGATCAAGCATCCAAGTGATTGAAGCGGCGATGCTGACGGCAACAAATAAAAACCACAGAGTTTTTAACATATTTAGCTTAGACTTTTGAGGTGAGATAAAATTTCAAAATCGATCTTTTTTACTTCCGCATCCGCACTTAATTCGCTTAAAAAATTCACTAAAATTTCATGATAATTTTGATCTAAATTAAGCAGAGTTTCCAAGGCTTCTTGGTAGTTTTCGTTACGCAAAGCTTTTTCGGTTTTGGCGACAATTCCATCAACATCGTTGGGATTTTTTCCGTCAATTCGACGAACCACTACCAATTTAGCAAGATTATGGCGAACCTTGGCGAATAAGCCCTTATCAGCATTGCTGGTTTTGGTTGCGATAATTTCAGGAATTAAATCGGCAAAGTCTTTATTGATTTTTTTGGCATCAGCAAAATTTTTTAACAAAGCGTACAATTTAGTGATTTTATCCTGCAAATTCGAGTCAAATGTCGCCATCATTTCGAAATTTTTAAGTGCATCTTCATAAGGCGCGCCAGCTTGTAATTTTTGTCTAAAATCAATATAAGCAAAAATCATTTTGCTTAATTTTTCCTGATTTTTGTATTTAGTAAATTCAGCTTTCAGTCCTTGAGTTTGCTCTTTTAATTCATTGATTTGTTGCTGATTTTTGAGCAGCATTTTGTAAATAAATTCCGCACCTTTTTCTTGAATTTCACTCAAGGCGATATCGGCGTGCGGATCATGATTTCCACCATTTTTATATTCTTCCGCCAAATCAAAAATTTCACTTTCGATATTGTCAAATTTACCAGCTTCAGTTGTGGCGTTAAGTTTTTGCGTCTGCTTAATTTCGAAATGTCGCAAACCGAAATAGCCACAAAAAACAACCACAAACAAAATAGCTACGCGCTTCAAAGAGAATTTCTTTTTTTTGGGCGCAGTATTTTCAGAGATTTGCTGGATCTTTTCTTCAGTCATAAAATTTTTTGAGGATTGGAATTTCGTCGAAAGTTGAGGAATTTTTGAAACCGAAATTGCGTAAAGAAGAGAGAATTTTTTCGCTAAGACACAGTATTTTTGAGTCTTGGAAATATTCAAGGAGATTATATTTTTTAACCAATTCACAAAAATGTCGGGCGCTGTTTTTGGAATAAAGCAAAACAAAATCGAAATGCGATTCTTTGATGCGATCTAAAAAATTTTCTGAGAAATTTTCTTCTTCAATAATTTTATAAGAAGGAATTTTTTCAACTTCGAAACCTTGATTTTCAAGCTGGAATTTGAAGTCTAGGGTAATGATTTCGCCACAGAAATAGAGTAAAATTTCTTCAGATTTTTTGTTGGATAATTCACGATCATTCAAAATTAAATTCTTTAAATCTTCGGCAGAATTTCTTTCTGAAACGACGATATTTTTAAAACCATTGTCGGCAAAAATTTCAGCGGTTTTTTTTCCCACCGCAAAAATCTTAAGATCTTTTTTAAAACCCAAAAAATCGATGGCCTCAAAAGCAACTTCCGCGGCATTTCCGCTGGTTAAGATAATTGCCTGAATTTTTTTGTTGGCGAAATTTTTTGTTAAAAAATAGTTTTTTAGATCAATTTTTTGCACCGAAAATGTCGGCTCGATAAAAACGTGAAAACCGCTCTTTTCAAGATGTTGCGCAATTCTTTGTGCCTGATCTTTTGGTCTGGTAATTAATATTGATTGTTTCATATCTTAAGAAAGTGAAGGAAAATTTTATTGCCAAGTTAAAAAGGAAACTTATTGTGCCTGCCCTCTTCTTTTACAAAGACTTCCGAGCCGCTCTTGCCTTAACATTGAGCGCCCCACAAGTTTCGAAGACACAAATCAAAACACAAATCAAAAAGTAACATGAATATTCATGAATATCAGGCTAAAGCCCTGCTTAAAAAATTCGGCGTTAAAGTTCCTGAAGGTCACGCTGCTTTCGATATACACGAAACCGTTGAAGCTGCTAAATTATTAGAAGCAGCCGGAAATAAAGTTTTCGTTGTTAAAGCTCAAATTCATGCCGGTGGCCGCGGAAAAGGTGGCGGTGTTAAGGTTGTAAAATCAGTTGAAGAAGTAAAAGAAAAAGCCTCACAAATTTTAGGAATGACTTTGGTGACTCACCAAACTGGTCCAGAAGGTCGCTTGGTAAAAAGACTTTACGTTGAAGCTGGCTCTAACATTAAAAAAGAATATTACTTATCAGCAATCGTTGATCGCAAAGCTAAAACCATCGTGTTCATGGCCTCAACTGAAGGTGGCATGGATATTGAAGAAGTTGCTGAACATACTCCAGAAAAAATTGTTACCGTTGCGGTTGATATTGCTGCTGGAATTCAAGGATTCCACGCTCGCAAACTTGGTTTCGCTCTTGGATTTAAAGGCGATACTTTGAAAAAATTTAGCAAATTGATATTCTCACTTTACGAAGCTTTTGTTGCAACTGACGCCGCTCAAATTGAAATCAATCCACTGGTTGAAACTGTCGAAGGCGATATCGTTGCTTTGGATGCAAAATACGCTTTCGATGATAACGCTTTACACCGCCACGACGATCTCCGTGAATTACGCGATCTTGACGAAGAAGAGCCTCTTGAAATCGAAGCTTCTAAATACGATCTAAACTACGTCAAAATGGACGGCAAAATCGGCTGTATGGTTAACGGCGCCGGTCTTGCAATGGCAACAATGGATATCATCCAACTTTACGGCTCGTCTCCAGCAAACTTCCTTGACGTTGGTGGCGGCGCTACTCGCGAGAAAGTTACGGCAGCTTTTAAAATCATTCTTTCCGATCCAAATGTTAAAGGAATTTTAGTTAACATTTTCGGTGGCATCATGCGTTGCGACATTATCGCTAATGGAATTTTGGAAGCCGCCAAAGAAGTTAAACTCAGCATTCCTTTGGTTGTTAGGCTTGAAGGTACTAACGTAGAATTGGGCAAGGAAATTCTTGCCAAATCGGGCTTAGATATCATCTCAGCTTCTGATCTAGCTGATGCCGCACAAAAAATCGTTGCAGCAGTAAAATAATTTTAAACTAAAAAATTGAACAAATGTCAGTTCTAATAAATAAAAATACCAAAGTTATTTGCCAAGGTTTCACCGGAGCTCAAGGCACTTTCCACTCTGAACAAGCAGTTGCTTACGGAACTAAAATGGTTGGCGGCGTTACACCAGGAAAAGGCGGAACTATGCATTTAAACATGCCAGTTTTCGACACCGTTTTCGACGCTCGCAAAAAAACTGATGCCAACGCTTCAGTAATTTATGTTCCACCTCCGTTCGCTGCTGACGCGATTTTGGAAGCGATCGATGCCGAAATCGAATTGATCGTTTGTATCACCGAAGGCATTCCTGTTTTAGACATGGTTAAAGTTAAAAAAGCTTTAAGCGGCTCTAAATCAAGACTTATCGGACCAAACTGTCCAGGCGTTATCACTCCAGAAGAATGCAAAATCGGCATCATGCCCGGCCACATTCATAAAAAAGGTTCAATCGGTATCGTTTCGCGCTCAGGAACTTTAACTTATGAAGCAGTTCATCAAACAACTAAAGCTGGCTTGGGCCAAAGCACTTGTATCGGTATCGGTGGCGATCCAGTTAACGGAACCAACTTTATTGATTGCTTAGATATGTTTTTGTCTGACCCCGAAACTCAAGCCATGATCATGATTGGCGAAATTGGTGGATCTGATGAAGAAGAGGCTGCTGCGTTCTTAAAAGCCGAAGCTAAAAAAGGTCGTAACAAACCATGCGTTGGCTTCATCGCTGGTCGTACGGCTCCAAAAGGTCGCAGAATGGGTCACGCTGGCGCTATCATTTCTGGTGGCAAAGGTGGAGCTGAAGATAAAATCGAAGCCATGAAATCAGCTGGTATCGCCGTTTCTGACAGCCCAGCTGCACTTGGCGAAACTATGTTAAAATTGTTAAAAAGATAAAATTTTCGAGGCGATGTAAGTCGCTTCACAACACCACAAATAAAGGAGAAACTTATGGACGATCGTAAAAAAGCATTAGAAGCAGCATTTTCCCAAATCGACAAGCAGTTCGGTAAAGGATCGGCAATGAAATTTGGTTCAAAACCTGTCTTGGATATCGAAGTTATCCCAAGCGGATCTTTGGCGCTGGATTTAGCTCTTGGCGTTGGCGGATATCCGCGCGGACGTATCGTTGAAATCTACGGACCAGAATCTTCAGGCAAAACTACTCTTACTTTACACGCAATCGCCGAAGCTCAAAAAGCTGGACTTTCTTGCGCTTTCGTTGACGCTGAACACGCTTTCGATCCAGCTTATGCCAAAAATCTTGGCATTAATTTGGAAGAGCTAATTATTTCTCAACCAGATAATGGCGAAGCTGCATTGGAAATTACCGACACCTTAGTTCGCTCTGGCGCGGTTGATTTAGTTGTTATCGACTCCGTTGCTGCATTGGTTCCGCAAGTTGAGCTTGAAGGCGGTATGGCTGATAATCAAATGGGTTTACAAGCTCGTTTGATGAGTAAAGCTCTAAGAAAATTGACGTCGACAGTTTCAAAAAGCAATTCGACCATCATTTTCATCAACCAGATCAGAATGAAAATCGGCGTAATGTTTGGCTCTCCAGAAACTACATCTGGTGGAAACTCTTTGAAATTCTACGCCTCAGTTCGTTTAGATATTCGCCGCGGCACCGCCATCAAAGATCAAGAAGAAGTTCTTGGTAACGAAACACGAGTTAAAGTTGTAAAAAATAAAGTTGCTCCACCTTTTAAAACCGCAGATTTCGAAATCATCTATGGCGAAGGAATTTCGCGCATTGGCGAAGTTATCGAACTTGCTGTGAAATATGATATTTTGGAAAAATCTGGCTCTTGGTACGCTTACAAAGGTTCTAAAATCGGACAAGGTAAAGAAAATACTAAAACTTACTTAAAAGAAAATCCGAAAGTTGCTGATGAATTAGAAGTGGCTATTCGCGAAAAACTTGGGGTTGGTAAAGCTAAAAAAGCAGAAAAAAAAGCTGCTGAAGTTGTTGAAAAATCTGAGAAGAAGCGCAAAGCTGACGCTTCTTAGAAATAAAAACCGCCAATTGAGTGGAGTTTAGAACCTCTCGAGATTTTTTTCTCACGAGGTTTTAAACTCCACTCAATTGGTAGTCTTAAATGCACCCGTAGCTCAACTGGATAGAGTATCTGACTACGGATCAGAAGGTTAGAGGTTCGAATCCTCTCGGGTGCACCAAATACTGCTAATGATTATTGCGTGCCCAAGCCTCTTCTCACAAGTCTATATAAAAAATCCGCAACTTCCTTAAGAAATTTTTCCATTCGAAACTATTTAGCATCACCAATAGTTTTTCCTGAAACACTTGTTTCAAAAATGGATGAGCACTTTAGATCATATCAAAATCCCATAATCCCTCCAAACGACAAAACGATAGATATTGCTTTGGAAGAGATGTGGAAAGAGTTGCGACTTATAACAAAAAACAGCGACTCTGCAAAAGAAGCGAAAGAAGCTGAAGATTGTATAACAACATTGTCAGAAATTAGAACTAGCAAGGTCGTAACTGCAATTTTTTTTCCGAAATTTCCACGCAATGACACCGCTGCGATATATTTGTCAGGAATGATCGCGCGTTTTTTAAACCACACCAAAATCATCGATAACGAAAGAGAAATTGAGTCCGTAGCAAGAATCTCAAATCCAAATTCCAGCATAATCAACATACCCCCGCACCAAGATTACACGCTAGATATATCCGGAAGACATAAGGCAAAACTACTGTCAATAATCGGCATCGAAACTGACGAGAAAGTTGAAACCTACACAATTTCAGCCCAAGAAATTTGGGATAGCCTATCGCCAAAATCGCAGCAAATTCTTTCTCAACCACTCTTTGGAACAAAACCCGCATTATTTCAGAATAACCGATTCCCTCTTTTTTTTGAAGAAGATGGTCGCCTCGGATTAACCTATTGTAATTTTTATAAATACGATGGCATTGGGGAAACTTGCTCAAAAAACGAAATCAATAAAGCATTGGGCGAATTTTTTAAAACCATCGATGAACTGACAAAAACAGCAAAGGGGGTTGTAATAAAAGAGGGTTCGGCATTGATGATTTTTAACAATAACGCCATCCACGGCACAAAAATAATTCGCGCGCCCAAAGAAAAAACCAGCGGCAACCGCAGCGTTATTATAACGGCTTATACCAACATGTTAGAAAAAGAGAGAGAGCAAAACCTTCAGAATCAAGCCCCAACAAGATAATTAAGAGCTATTTTTGCCACTTCTTTTTGCGCTTCTTTTTTTGACTTCCCTTCGGCGCTAAATTCCAAATCTAAGCCTGCGATTTTTATCTTTGAGATAAAATTTGGCGAATGATCAAAACCGCCGCTTTTTTGCGTAATATATTCGGGAAGTTGTCTGGTGCGAATCTGAACCAATTCTTGCAATTGTGACACGGGATCTTTTGGCGGAGTAAGGTTTTTTTCTAAATAATCGCGCCAGAATTTCATAATAAAATTCTTCGCCGCATCATAACCAGAATCGCTATAAATCGCGCCAATCAAGGCTTCCAGAGTATTTTCTAAATTTCTTTTATTGGTTGCGCCGCCAAGATTCTTTTCACCTTTGCTGATTTTAATTACCGCATCAACACCAATTTCAATCGCAATTGCTGATAAGGTTTCACCAGAAACTAATGCGGCTTGGCGCTTAGAAAGATCGCCTTCGCTTTCCGATGTGTATTTTTTAATTAAAAAATCTCCAATTACTAAAGATAAAACTTTGTCGCCTAGAAATTCTAATCTTTGATAGTTCGGTTTATTGCGGTCTTCTTTGGAAAGACTTGGGTGAGTAAGTGCTTCATCTAATAATTTTTCATCGAAAAAATTATAATCGATTTTTTGGCAGAAATTTTTGGCATTCATTTTATTTGCGAAAACAGAGATTTTAATTTAGTCAGATTTTCTTTCGCGCTGTTGATTCTTTTCTCAAGCTGATTCTTTGACTCATCGCTAACTTTCTCGACAGGTTTTGACGTAATAAAATCGTCAAGATCAAAATTTTCCTGCGTATTTTTTTCCAATCCCAAAAGTTCGGCACTTAAAATTAAATCGAGATCTTCTTCTTTGTAATCATTTTGTTTGCGCTTTTTTAACAACTTCTGCAAACCCGCGATTGTGTAACCTTCTTCGTATAAAAACTGCTTAATTTTTTTTAAAATTTTAAGCTGCTTATTGTAATAATATCGCCTTTTTCCAGCGCCAATTTCTGGCTTAATTTGAGGAAATTTTTCTTCCCAAAATCTGATAACATGAGTTTCAATTTTGAGTTCTTTTGCCACATCACCAATTGATCTTTTGCGATCGGCACTCAAGTCGTCAGCAAGTTTTTCTAGTTCTCGGGCAATGTCATTTGGCATGATCAAGCAAAGTGTTTTTTATATTCCGCGGCCAAGTTTTTAATGACTACGCCTGAAATTGCGGTAAGTGGAACGGCAAGCAAAACTCCGACAAATCCAAACAAAACACCGAAGAAAAATAGACCAAAAATCAACCACAAAGGATGAAGTCCGATTCTTGATCCGACTAATCTTGGCGTTAAGAAATTTGATTCCACAACTTGTCCAACAAAGAAAACTAAAACAACCAAACTAATGTTTTCAAAATCAAAACCCCATTGAAATAAGGCGATGATAATTGCAGTTGTAACGCCAATCAACATTCCAACATAAGGAATAAAAACTAACATGCCCGTCATAAATCCGATTAAAAATCCAAAATTTAAACCAGTGCAACTCAGCAAGGCAGCGTAAATAATCCCAAGCATCAAACACACGTTAAATTGTCCGCGAATATAGCCTGACATGGTTTTATCAATGTCATTCATTACTTTTCTAATTTGTGCGCCGCCAGTTTTTGGCAAATATTCGTTGATCTTGCCAACCATCACATCCCAATCTTTTAGAAAATAAAAAAGCAAAATCGGCATGATAAAAATTACTGAAAAAATATCGATAATTGCCGAAGAAGAACTAATTGCGTTGCCCAACATATCTTTTGAAAGATTCAAAGCTTTAGTCGCCAATTCTTCTTTTACGGCTAAATGTGAGAAATTTTTGTCTAAAGAAAATCCTAAATTATTCAGCGCGCCAGAAATTTTTGGATAAAAATCCACGGTAAAGGTGTGAAAATATCCTGGCAAAGTATTAATAAAATCAACGGTTTGCGAATATATAACTGGAAAAATCAACAATCCGGCACTAACCAAAGTTGAGAAAAATAATCCCAAAATCAACGAAGTGGCGCGCAGGCGATTTATCTTATATTTTTTATGAAAACGATTGACCAGCGGATTTAAAAAATAAGCGATGACGATCGAACAAACAAAAGGAGTCAGCACCGATCTTACCGAATAAATCAGTAAACAAAAAACAAAAAATATAATGGCGACACAGGCGATTTTTTCTCTTAATTTCATTGTCCCAAAGATTTAAGATTTTGCGCAGTCGATTGAGAAACGATGTAAGAATTGTCGGTCTTTTTATTCAAGCTCAAACCCGCTTTGGCAAAGGCCGAAACGATGTCAGGATCAGTTCCGATATAATTCACACTAATTTTGACATAATCTTTTGAGATCGCTTCAATATTCAATTGGCTGATCAAATTGCTGCCTTCGATTTTATTTTTCATCATCGTCCAATTGCCAAAACTGTTGATCTGAACTTCAAATTTTACGGTATTGGCGGTTTTGGCGCCATTGTCATTTTGTCCACTAATTAAATATTCGATAGTTTTGTCGGCAACCTTGCCAAGTAAGGCATCATAAGCCAGACGATTAATATTTACAAAACTGAGTTTCACCTGTTTTTTCTGTAATTTTCTGATGTTTTTAACCGTGATGCTGACTTTATTTTCAATGTCGTCGAAATAGAAAAATACCAGATAAACTCCCATCACTTTATATCTGGTGAAGAGAGGCTCAAGCTGCGAATATTCAAGCTTTTCAACATTTTCCTGATTTATGATCGAGACGTTACTGATGTCGTTTTCTGGAATAACAAGTTTCTTAAGACCTTTGGCTTTCAGAGATTTTTCGACCGCAATTTTCCATTCGTTATCTTCTTCCCACAAGGCAAATTTCTGATTATCGTTCTTGGCTTTTTGTTTTAGGATCTTGATCGGAACCACTAAATAAAAGTCTTCGGCCGCCACATCTTTTTTGACCGCCTTGTCCTTCAAAAGACTTTCCACCGCATTTCTAGCAAACAAAATATTGAAAGTTGCCGAATAGTTATTTCCAGCGATTTTTTCTTCCGCAATATGTTCAGAACGCACCATATCCGAAATATCGTCAGCGCTGATGTCGTTAGCCACCGCAGTTGAAACTGAAAGACGCGATAGCAAAGTTGTAAAAGCTTCACGACGAGCATTGTTGGTGGCGACAACTTTAGAATCTCCGGCCGATTTAGCCGAAGCAGACACGGTCACGTTTGAAACCATATAAATATCTTCTTGCTGCGCTTGCGCTTGGTTTGCGTTAAAAAAAATGACCAGCGAAAAAACTAAAAAAAATATTCCTGACAGCTTTGACATAATCTAAATTGACATTGGATTTGCGGCTAATAATATGTTGTTACGTAATGGCCTTTGGTGCCACGTCTGACAACGCTTCGCACAAGTTAGTTGTTGCGAAAAAAAAATCCATTCAAATCTCTCTAAAAATGTCTTTAAGCTACAAACAAGCTGGTGTCGATATTGATGCAGGTAACGAATTAGTTAATCGCATTAAGCCTTTCGCTAAAAGCACAGCGCGCATCGGCGCCGATTCTGATCTTGGCGGATTTGGCGCACTTTTCGATCTTAAAAAATGCAATTTCAAGGATCCGGTTTTGGTTTCCTCAACCGACGGAGTTGGTACAAAATTAAAAGTTGCAATCGATTCTAATAAACACGATACGATTGGAATTGATTTAGTTGCGATGTCGGTAAATGACCTTGTGGTTCAAGGCGCCGAGCCACTTTTCTTTTTAGATTATTTTGCCTGTTCTAAACTTGAAGTCGAAGTTGCGTCCGATGTTGTTAAGGGAATTGCCGATGGCTGTAAGCTTGCAGGGTGCGCTTTAATTGGCGGCGAAACCGCTGAAATGCCCGGAATGTACAAAGCTGGAGATTACGATTTAGCTGGATTCGCAGTTGGCGCAGTTGAACGCGATCAAATTTTACCAAAACCAACTAACGCTGGCGATATTTTAATCGGCTTAAAATCAAGCGGACTTCATTCCAACGGCTATTCTTTGGCGCGCTTCATTCTCTCGCAAAATAACGTAAATTTTTCTGACAAATATTCTGAACAAAAAACCGTCGGCGAATTGCTTTTAGTTCCAACAAAAATCTATGTAAAATCTTGTTTAGCCGCGATCAAAACTGGCAAAGTTAAAGCCTTATCGCACATTACTGGTGGGGGCTTAACTGAAAATCTTCCTCGCGTTTTATCAAAAAATGTTACACCAAAAATTGATTATAATTCTTGGAAAAGACCAGAAATTTTTGACTATTTACAAAAGCTTGGAAACGTCACAGAAGAAGAAATGCATCGCACTTTCAACTGCGGAATTGGCATGGTTTTAGTGGTCGCAAAAGGCGATGAAGAAGAAGTAAAATCTGTTCTGCAAAATGCTGGTGAAGAAGTTTTTATCATCGGAGAATTAGTTTAAAATATGATCGATCGCAAAATTTCAGTTCATTTACAAAATTTCCCTGACGTTGCTTTTTTACCTGACGAAAAAGAATTGGTCGCTGATATGGATTTAGTGCGCAGCCTTTGTTCTGTAGCTCTTTCAATTCGCGACAATAAAAATCTTCGTGTGCGTTTGCCGTTAAATAAAATGATCGTAATTGGCAAAAATGCAGCGCGAATTTTGCCTTTTAAAGAAGTAATCGCCGAAGAAGTGAATGTAAAATCGATCGAAATTAAAGACGAAATTTCTGAACTCGCCGAATTAAAATTGCAGATCAATTTCAAAAAAATTGGCGCCAAATTTGGTTCAAAAATTAAAGAAATTACTGAAAGTGCGAAGAAAGGCGAATGGAAAAAAATTTCCGAAAAAGAAATCGAAATTGCTGGCGTAAAATTATCTGACGATGACTTTGAATTGAAGTTGGCGACCAAAAATAATGACGAGAAAAAATTCGTCATCGCCGCGCTTCCAACCAATGATTATTTGGTTCAACTCGACATTGAAATTACCAAAGATTTAGAAGATGAAGGCATAGCTCGTGATATTATTCGCGCCGTTCAACAAAATCGCAAAGATGCGGATTTGAATATTTCGAATCATATTCAGCTGCAAATTTCTTCGACCAATCCACATATTTTGGAAGTGGCGAAGACTTTTGAAAAATATATTACCGAGCAAGTTTTGGCTGACTGTTTGAACTGCGCAAAAAGTTCTGAAGAAATTAAGAATTCTGCAAAATTTTCGTTTGAGAATAAGTTGGATGATGGTGATTTGATGGTGGGATTCTAACATTTTGTCATTGCAAGCGCAGCGCGGCAACCCAGCGTAGTGTCGGGTGTTACTGGGTTGGCCGGCCGCTGCATTCGCAATGACGGTGTGAAAATTCCGAATTTTTAACCTAAAAACAGTATATCTTCGCTGACTTAGCTTTATTCAGATTACGAATCTGTAAATAATTCACCCCTTTTGCCGCGAAAGCAAAATACACTTTCTTCGTCGCAATTCTGCTTAAAGATTTTCCTTCCAAAAAACTTTCATCCGCGCTCCAAAAAATTTGCACCATATTTTCTGAAACTTTTTCGGGCTCAATTTCAATTCCCAAATATTTCGTATCTTCGCACTGATTTCTGACGTCAAAGATTTGTGCAGCAGAATTTTTTCTTAAAGCCAACAGGTCAATAAATTGGCTATCAAACTCATCTTTTTTCGCATCATAAGGCAAAGAAAAACTCCAACTGTCGTTTGACCAATTCGGATTAATTTTTATCAAAACATTATTGTGATATTTGGCGAATTTGGCATAGGCTTTGAACTGCAAGTCATCTCTTTGAATCATCACCAGCGACAACGAATCGATCACAAAAAGACTGATAAAAAACAGAATTTTAAGTTGGCGCTGCGCTCGCAACAAAACCCAAATCGCAAAAAATAATAAAGCGTAAGGTGCGAAGAAATAACGACCGCCACTTCCGATTGGATTAATAGTTTCGGGATGAGATCTAAAATCGAATAAAACAAGTCCGTAAATTATCAGTGACGAAGTCAGCAAAAAAAGTGCCTGTAATTCGTCTGACTGAAATTTTCTTTTTTTTATAAAAAGGATGAATCCGCCAATCGAGCTTACCCAGAACGTGATCGCAAAAAATTTCAGAAAAGCTGATTCGCTGCCAAAAAAAACAAATGTTAGAAATTCTGCGATCCAATGATTGATGTTAGGATCGAAATATTTTTTTAAATTGCCGTCCTCAAAGAATAAACGATCGGAATAAAGCAATGAAATGATTTGAATTAATGTGCCAAGAATTGCTGGAAAATAGATAAATTTTTTGTTTTGAAATTCTTTCAAAATCAATGATTTAAGCAGCAAAAACGGCATTAACATTGCCGCCAGCGGACCAGTTAGTGAAGCGATAAAAATTATTACCGATTTAAGAATGGAAAATTTTTTCTGTTCACAAGCAGTCGCCAAATAAAAACAGAGCGTAACTCCAACAAAGGTGTGAGAATTGGTCAGCGTAAAAAATATTTCGCCGTTACTTGGCTGCAGCACAATTAACGCAACGATAAAATAAACTTCCCAAAATTTAGAACTGAGTCGTTGCGCATGATTTGCAATCACACAAATCATTGCAATGTAAGACAAAAACCATCCGCCTAAAAAAATTAGCGGCGTAAATTGCAGATCAAAAAAACTGCTAATCCACGCAAATAATCTTTGATAGGAATGTAAAAATCCGGCGTAGGGAATTGTAAAAGAAGAAAGCCCAAATTCACGGGCTTGAGAGCAAAAAATTATACCGTCTTCGGCCCATAAGGTTTGTTCAATTGTGACGTCGTCAAGTCGTAAAAACGCAAAAAAAATTCCTGCCAGAATCAATATTGTGACAGGAATTAAATTTTTAATTTGCGAACTAGTCCAAATCATAAGCCGTATGAAGAACGCGCACCGCAAGTTCGCCATATTCTTTGGCAATCAAAACCGAAATTTTGATTTCAGAAGTTGAAATTAAAAGAATGTTAATTCCCTTTTCTGCCAAAGTTTTGAACATGGTGTAAGCAACGCCAGAGTGGCTGATCATGCCTACGCCGATTACAGAAATTTTTGCGATGCCTTCGTCGATTTTCATTTCTTCATATTGCGCGATTGATTTTACAGATTCGATCGCAGCTTTTGCTCTTTCCAATTCTTCTTTGCCTGTCGTGAAAGTGATATCAACCGACTTGCTGTCAGCACTAATATTTTGTACAATCATATCGATATTAACCTCCGCTTCAGCTAGAGCGCCAAAGATTGCCGAAGAAAGCCCTGGATGATCCGGCATTTTAGTTAGAGTAATTCTAACATCATTTTTGCTGTAGCTAATTCCCGTGATTAAACGCTTTTCCATAATTTCCTCGTTATTATTTACTAAGATTGTTCCTGAATTTTCAGTGGTTTGGACGAAAGTTGACAAGACTCGTACGCGCACGTTATGTGCCATTGCCATTGCAACTGAGCGGGTTTGCAGAACTTTCGATCCGCTATAAGCCATCTCTAACATTTCTTCGTAAGTGATTTTATCAAGCTTGCGAGCTTTGTCGGTGATTCTTGGATCTGTTGTATAAACGCCATCAACGTCAGTATAAATATCGCAGCGATCGGCTTTGATCGCGGCTGCAACCGCAACCGCCGAAGTGTCTGAACCGCCGCGTCCCAAAGTGGTTAAGCGATTTGACGCTTTGTGAATTCCCTGAAATCCAGCAACTACAACAACATCATATTTTTTGATCGCATCTAAAATATATGAACCATCAATTTCGTCGATACGCGCTTTGCTGTGAACATCGTCAGTTGCAACTGGAATCTGCCAGCCTAAGAATGATCTGGCTTTATAGCCGATTGACTGCAATTCCAAAGCTAATAATCCACAAGTAACTTGTTCGCCAGTTGCGGTGATTGAATCATATTCTGAAAGCGAATCATTGTCAGTTAATGACGAAACTTGATTGCAATAATCAACCAGTTGGTTGGTAACGCCCGACATTGCCGAGACTACAACCACAACCTTATTACCCAAATCAATTTCCTGTTTAACTTTTTTCGCAACATTTTTTATGCGAGCGATATCGCCAACCGAAGTACCGCCAAATTTTTGAACAACCAGCATGTTTGAAATTATTTTTTTAAGAGAGGTGAACGCAAAGATGCATCATTTAAGAACCTCTGAAAAACCAAGATTTCTCGAAGGATTTTGCAAATTCGTGCGGTTTTGACGATCTTTATCAAGACAGATTTTTTTTCAAGAAAAGAAATTGATTTATGAGTTGCTTAAATATTTATTAGTCGATCTCAAATTCTCTTTTCTCAAAACTCAACCCTCCCAAGAAATGCAACTGTTTCGCAAACTCGCTGGCAATATCTTTTTTAAAATTATTTTAGCTTTCATCGCTTTAAGTTTCGTACTTTTCGGCGTTAGCGGTTTTATTTTAAGCGGCCCAAATTCTTGGGTAGCAAAGATCGGCGGCAAAACCATCAACTATAGCGATTTCAACAAAGAAATGCAAAAAACTCGCGAGATGATTTTGCAAAATAACAAAAGCGATGAAGCGATGAAATATCTGGATTCAGACCAATTCAAATCTGATATTTTAGGTCGCATGGTTAATGGAATTATCGTTGATAAATTGCGCAGCGATTTCGGCGTTGAGGCCAGCAAAAAATTGATCTTAGGCGCGGTTGCTAGAGACAAGAATTTCAAAGGCAGTGACGGAAAATTTGACCGCAAAATCTTCCAAAATTTCTTGGCTAAAAATGGCTTAGATGAAGAAAAATATGTCAATATTATTCAAACTGATGTGGTTGCGACAATGATTATTCAAAGCATGTCTTTAGCCGCCCCAACCAGTTCTCAAGCAGTTATTAATCAGGAAGAATTCAAACAAGAAAAACGCTTTGCGGACGTAATTAAAATCACCGAAAAAAATGTCGGAAAAGTTGCAGCTCCTGACGCAGAATCTTTAAATAAATTTTTTGAAACTAACAAAAAATCCTACATCGCTCCAGAAATGCGCACTGTTTCTTTTGTACGTTTTTCTAAACACGATTTCGCTAAAGATTTACAAATTAGCGACGAAGAAATTTCTGCCGAATATGAGAAAAACAAAGACAAATTTCAAAGACCTGAAAGCCGCAATCTTTACCATATTTTGTTTGAAAAAGAAGAAGCTGCCAAAGACTTTATTCAAAAGTTTGATACCGCAGCTGGAACAGACAGGTCAAAGTTTAACGCTACCTTCTTGAAGCTTGCCAAAGAACTTCAAAACAAAGATGCTAAAAGCGTAACGCTAAAAAATATTACGCAAAAAGACATGATTCCCGATCTGGCAAATCCGGTTTTCAAGATGGCTTTGGGCGATCACTCGCAAGCTTTGAAAAGCCCGCTTGGGTTTCACGTTTTCTTATTAAATGAAATCAGAAAATCTGAACCTATTCCTTTTGTTGAAGCCAAAGAAAAAATCAAAACTTCCTTGCTTGAAGGCAGAGAAGAAAAGGTTATGCAAGCTAAAGTTTCTGAAATTGATGATGCAATTTTGGCCTCAAATTCTTTGACTGAAACTGCCAAAAAATTCGGCTTAAGTGCTAATTTTAATACGGTTGAAATCAATCAGACAGGACAAAATCCGAAAGGCGATCTTTCTTCTGCCATCAAAGGTTTGGACGATTTTGCTGAACATGCTTTTGGCCTTAAAAAAGACGAATCTTCAAAACTTTTCTACTCCAAAACTAACGGCTATTATTACGCGGTAAAAGTTGATGAAATCGTGCCAGCTCGTGAGAAAACTTTGGAAGAAATAAAGGCCCAAGTCACAGCAGATTTAACTAAATATAATCAGTCAAAAGCCTTGGAAAGACTGGCTAAATCGGTTGATGAAGAACTAAAATCTCATCCGCAAAATTTTGCCGCAATCGCTACAAAACACAAATTAACGGTCGAAAAAAATAAACAATTCTCACGGGTTTCTTATATCAGCTATCAAGGTCATCAGATTCCTTTTTCTGACAAATTTTCTACCACCTTATTTGGCGTAAAACTTGGCGAAGTTACGGACGAAGTTCAGGTTGGAAATCAAGAATTTGCGATCGGAATTTTGCGCTCAGTTAAAAAAGGTTCGGTTGAAGGAAATCAACTTGTGGCCGCTAAAAACGAAGCTGCTGGCAATTTCAGAAATGAAGTTTTGCAAGGATATAACGCCTTCGTGATGAAAAAATATCCAGTAAAAGTTAACGAAAAAATCTTAGGCAAAAAAGAACAGCAATAATGTATAATTTTAACAAAGATGAGTTTGATCGCGCCTTGCAAAAATCAGGCGCGACTTTGCTGTATAAAAAAATTCCCGCCGATACAATCACTCCAGTTCTGGCTTCTCTCAAGCTTTCGCAATATTTACCACAAGAAACTAGCCACAATTTTCTTTTCGAATCTGCCGAAAAAGGCAATAATAAAGGTCGTTTTTCAGTAATCGGTTTAATGCCAGATTTGGTTTGGAAATGCAGTAAAGACAAGTCTGAAATCAATTCTGATTTTACCAAAAATCCGCAAAATTTTACGCCAGAAAAAGGCCATCCAATTGAAAATCTTCGAGCATTAATCAATAGCTGCAAAATCGATTGGAACGAACTTAGTTACATTTCTGGACAACTTCCGGCAATCTGCTCGGGAATCTTTGGCTACATGACTTACGACATGGTGCGTTTGATGGAAAAAATTCCTGATAAAAATTTGCCCGACGATTTGCAAATTCCCGACAGCATTTTTATTCGCCCGCAAATTTTAATTATTTTTGACAATCTTTTTGACTGCGCTTTGATTTGCGCGCCAACTTTTGGTATCCAAAATTTTGATCAAATTGCTGCTAAAATTTCTTTAGTTGAAGAGGTGTTGAAGAAGCCGCTTGCAGCCAATCAAATCAAGGCCAAAACTGATTTTGATTTCACTTCAAACTACTCAGAAAAAGAATATTGCGACGCAGTTGAGCAAGCCAAAAAATACATCACCAACGGCGATATTTTTCAGGTTTTACCTTCGCAAAGATTTACTTCTGCATTCGATTCTAAAATTTCTGAATTCACTTTTTACCGCGCCCTTCGCGCCGTAAATCCTTCGCCATTTTTATTTTATTTAAAATTTCCGGAATTTTGTTTAATTGGCTCCAGCCCTGAAATTATGGTCTCGGCGAAGAATCGTAAAATCACAGTTCGCCCTTTAGCCGGAACCAGAAAAAGAGGAAAAAATTCCAACGAAGATAAAGAAATCGCCGCTGAATTATTGAATGACGAAAAAGAAATTGCCGAACATTTGATGTTGATCGATTTGGGACGTCACGATGCTGGACGCGTCTCTAAAGCTGGCACGGTTGTTGTTACTGAAAAAATGGTGATCGAAAATTATTCCCATGTCATGCATATTTCTTCCAACGTTGAAGGAATTTTGCGCGACAACGTTGATGCGCTTGACGCTTTAATTTCAGGCTTTCCCGCCGGAACTGTCAGCGGCGCGCCAAAAATTCGCGCCATGGAAATTATCGAAGAAATTGAAAAAGTTCGTCGCAGTTTTTACGCCGGATGTGTGGGATATTTCTCGAGCAACGGCGATATGGAAACCTGCATTACTCTGCGCTCCTCCTTGATCAAAGACGGAAAAATTTACCTCCAAGCTGGCGCTGGCGTAGTTTTTGATTCCGATCCCAAATCAGAATATCAGGAATGTGTAAACAAAGCGATGGGATTGGTTAAAGCCTGCGAAAAAATTGAAGAATTTCTTTAAACTTCAAAATTCCTCGTTTGAAAATAATCAAAGCCACCAATGACTCGATTTCTTATCATATTACTAATCGCTCTAAACCTTGCCAATCAAGCTTCTGCAAAAGATTATACAATTGCAGAATTACTAGAAATTGCACAGCAAAATAGTTCAATTAAAGCCGCCGAATTTTCTGCTTTGGCGCAAAAGCGTTTCGCCAATCAGCAAAAATATTGGGAAAATCCCACCGTTAATTTCGACCGAAATTCCACTCAAAATTCTTACGGGGTCAACCAGGTTATTCCTTTTGCTGGCAAGCTTCAAAGCAAATATAATATTGAAGATTCTGAGTTTAAAATTCTTGAGACTCGCAAAAATAATTTGGCACTTTTTGTTAAAGCCGAAACCTTCACTTTGCTTTATCAATATTACGCTTTGCAGAAGAAAATTGAGTTAGCACAAAAACGTTTGATCCGACTTTCTTTGGTTGATAAATATCTCTCCAATATTGTTTTAAGTTCGCCAACTCAGATGGCGCAAGGCCAAATCACCAAAGATAAAATTAAATTAATCGAGCGCGATTTAATCAAATATCGCAACCAACTTTATCAAACTTGGAATCGCGTCAATGTTTATCTTAACCTAGAAAGCGCGCCGAAAATTGATCTGAACTGGCTTGATGAAAAAAATTACCAAGGCAAAAATTTCTTCCTCAACGCAGCGCTGGAAAATAACTTAAACTTGCAAGAACAAAAATTTCTCATCAACAAATCTAAGTCAGAATTATCTTTCGCAAAAATTGAAAAAATGCCCGACGTCAATATTTCGATAACTCGAGACCATGTTTCCGCGAGCTCTGGGAATAAAGATTCGAGCGGAGTTGGTTTATCGGTTGCCGTACCTTTAATTAACCGCAATCAGGAAAAAATATTGGGCGCTGAATCGAAAATAAAAGCGCAAGAAATGGAATTCGAATTTCAAAAAAACCAACTGATTAACATGTTGAGCAACGATGTTAGCGAATTTGAAACTGCCCTAAAAATTGCTAAGAATTTTCCTGTTTCTGATATCAACAAAACCTTGGCGCGCCTTAACAAAGCCAATTCTGAATTCAAAAAAGGCATTCTCGATTTCATAACTTATATCGAACTCGATTCGCAAGAATATCAAACCATCGACACCGTAATTGACACTCAAGTCAACATTGCCAGCTCTTACGCTGATTTAATGGTTAAAATCGGAACCTTTATTCTGCCAAAAAATGCCCAGCAATAAATTAGAATTTTTCTTCAAAAAAATAATCGACTTACGCTGGCACGTCTTAATTTTATTCGGCTTGATCACGCTTTTTGGTTTTTATTCTTTGAGCAAAATCAAAATCGACGCCATTCCCGACATCACCAACAAGCAGGTGGTTGTAAATACCAAAACCTTTGGCATGGATCCCACAAAAGTCGAAAAATCGGTGACCTATCCAATTGAAGCCGAACTTTACGGCTGCTCAGGCCTGCTTGAAATGCGCTCGCTTTCTAAATTTGGCCTGTCGCAAATTACTCTAATTTTTAATGACGATGTTGATATTCACTTCGCGCGCAATCAGGTTTTACAAAGAATTTCAGCACTTGGCGATCAATTGCCTTCTAAACTTAAACCAACGATCGCACCTTTAACCACAGGCATTGGCGAGATTATTATTTACCGCGTTTATAATCCCAATGGTAGCAATGATTTGATGGAATTACGCACTGCGCAAGAATTTCAAATTGCTCGCGAGTTAAAAAAGGTCAGCGGCGTTGCTGAAGTGGACACGATTGGCGGCTTTGAACGCCAGCTTCATCTCAATATTGATCCCAAAAAAATCATCAGTTTTGGCATGACCGAAACCAAGCTAATCGACCAAATTCAAGGACTTGGCGAAAATTCCGGCGGCGGCTATATTGAAAAAGACGATCAGCAAAAAATTGTCCGCACTTTTTCTGGCATCAAAAGTTTTGAAGATGTGATGAATATTCCTGTCAAAATTGATTATAGCGGCAACGCTTTGCCGCTGAGACGAATTGTTGAAATTAAACAAGAGCATTCACAAAGACTTGGTTCAGCAACTTACAGTGGCAACGAAGCAGTTCTTGGAACGGTGATGCTGCAATCTGGCGAAAATGCGCAGGAAGTTTTAACCAAAGTAAAAAACGAGATCCGCAAATTTAATCAACATAGCGAGAATGCCAAAATTGAAATTCTCTACGACCGCCAGTTTCTAATCAATTCCACCATCAAAACTGTCATGCGTAATTTGGCAGAAGGAATTTTGTTGGTGGTTGGCGTGCTTTGTTTGGTGTTAGGAAATATCCGCATTGGCTTAGTTGTAGCTTCGTCTTTGCTATTTTGTATTTTTATTCTTGGCGCCTGCATGAAGTTTTTTGGAATTTCCGCCAATTTGATGAGCCTTGGCGCTCTTGATTTTGGACTGTTGGTCGACTCTTCCGTGGTAATGGTTGAATATTTTGTCAGTCGTTTAATTTTCTCGAACGATAAGGAAGAAAGAGCAATCTCAATCGCGCAACTTTCGGCGCAAGTTGCCAAACCAATATTCGTTGGCATTGCGATTATCATTTTGGTTTACGTGCCAATTTTAATGTTTTCTGGAATTGAAGGAAAAACTTTTAAGCCGATGGCGATCAACGTAATTATCGCAATGCTGGCCAGCTTATTTACCGCCTTCTTTTTGATGCCGGTATTGTCATTCTTCTTGGTAAAAAATGTTAACCATCAACACAGTAAATTTTTTAGCGCGCTGCTAAATTTTTACTCAAAAACGCTCGAGAAAGCCTTAAACAACAGCAAAAAAATAATCTTGAGTTGCTTCGCTTTTTTTGCTTTATCGTTGTTTTTATTACCCTTTATGTCTTCCGACTTTTTGCCCAATTTAAATGAAGGCGATATCGTTTACACTCTTGTTGCGCCTGAAGGAACCAGCCTTTCCAAAACTACCAAACTTGCCAAAAAACTTGAAGATAGCCTGAAAAATGAAGCTGAAATTGATAAAATTTTCTCACGCATCGGAACCGCGCAATCTGGACTTGATCCAATGCCACAAAACGCCGCCGATCTTTTTGTAATTTTAAAATCCAACGCCAAAAGCAACGCCCGCAAAATTTCTGAAAAATTTTCTCAGATCCTAAAAAATAATGCCTGCGAAGGCTGCGAAATTACCAACACGCAACCAATCGAAATGCGTTTCAACGAGATGCTAGAAGGCAGTCGCGCCGATTTATCTTTAAGAATTTTTGGCGAAGATTTGAATGTTTTGATGGAAGTCACCAAAAAAATTAAAACACTTTTGCAGGCAAAATCAGAAGTGCGCGAAGCCGAGGAAGATTTTATCAACTCAATCCACAAAGGCTCATTTGTTAATGTGGCGCCCGATTATAACAAAATCGTTAAACACCAAATTAAATTATCCGACGTCAATAATGATCTAAGCAACGCCATGGTTGGTGTTGAAGTGGGTAAGTTTTATGCCACAGAATTTCCAATTTCGATTATTTTGCATTTAAGTGAAGAAAATCGTGATCAATTGGATTCAATCAAAAATATTCCAGTTGGGCTTGTTGACGGCGGTAGTTTCCCGCTTGCTAACGTTGTGAATATTAATGAAAGCCAAGACATCAATTCAATTCCGCGCTTGTTTGGCAAAAGATATTCAGGACTTTCGATCTATTTAAAAAATACCGATTACTCGTCATTTATCACATCGGCCGAAAAAGAAATTATGGCAAACAAAATTGTACCCGCTGGCTATAATATTGAATGGGGTGGACGATTCGAAAATTTAAACAATGCTAAGAAACAAATTTTTACCATCATTCCGCTGATGATTTTGGCGATATTTTTTATTCTTTTTCGTATGTTTGAAAATATACAAAAAACCTTCGTGGTCTTTTCTTCAGTACCTTTTGCTTTAAGCGGTGGAATTGTGTTGCTCTTTATTTGCGGCATTCCAATTACAATTTCGGTTTACGTGGGATTCATTGCTTTGATTGGAATTAGCCTGCTTAATTCGATTATTTTACTCAATAGCTTAACCGAAAATAGCGATCTTAAAACCGTTTGCTTCTCGCGTTTTCGCCCAATTTTAATGACCGCAACCGTCGCCAGTTTGGGCTTTTTGCCGATGGCTTTTGGTCATGGCATCGGAGCAGAAGTTCAGCAACCAATTGCAATTACTGTGATTGGCGGAATAATCAGCTCAACCGTCTCGACTTTAATTTTAAGCCCAGTTTTAATCAGAAAGTTTGTGGAAAAACTTTAATGGCGCTGTCGCAAATCAACTTTTTCGTCGAACTTTTCGCAAAAACTAAAAACTAGTTTGAATAAAACGCACTAAATTACCATTTTAGTTAAAATGTACTTGTACTAAAACAATCATTTAGTTAAAAATCGTCACAATTAATTAACTAATCTTCGTTTTATGAAAATTACCCAAGAAGAATTAGCCGCCGTTTTAGCCCAATTTAATCCGTGGTGGCGCAGCGAAGAAATTTCTGATTTGCCAAGTTGGAAAAGAGCCGCCTTTGGCGAGCTTTACAAATACGTCAAAAACCCCATTGGCGGCCGCGCAACCTTTCTTTCTGGTGCCAGACAAATTGGCAAAACCACTTTAATAATGCAGGCAATCGACGGCCTTTTAAAGGACGGCGTGCCTGCCAGCAATATTCTTTACGCCACTTTTGACCACCCACTTTTAAAGCTTGCCGGTATTGATGCGGCGCTATCTGCATGGCGCCAACGCGAACCAAAAAAAGATGGCCCCGAATACATATTTTTAGACGAAGCGCAATTTATCCGTGACTGGGGCACTTGGGTAAAACACCAAGTCGATTTTGAAAAACAGCGACGAATTATTTTTACCGGATCAGCCACTCCAATAATTAAATCTGATCAAGAATCTGGACTTGGCCGCTGGCATACAATCAAACTCACCACCTTGTCTTTTTACGAGTACGTTCAAATTAAAGAACTGAATCTTCCCAAACTTCCCAAAATCAAATCGCTCAAAGAAATTTTTAACTGGGATCAAAACGAAATTTATCACACCAGCGAAATCGCCTCTTCTTACATTGCTCATTTTCACGAATATTTGGTGCGTGGCGGCTTTCCTCAAACCGCAATATCTGGCACCGACAACCAAGCCCAAAAACTTCTGCGCGAAGATATTATCGACAAAGCTCTAAAACGCGACATGACTGCAATGTTTGGAGTGCGTCTAGTTTTAGAACTTGAACAAACTTTTTTGTATCTCTGTATGCATGATGGCGGAATGCTCAATATGGTTGATTTGCAAAGCAGTCTTGGCGTACCGCGACCAACTATTCAAAATTTTATTGAACTACTCGAAGCCGCTCACCTCATTTATCGCCTTCCTCCTTTTGGCTACGGCAAAGAAATTTTACGCGGCAAGTGGAAAGTTTATTTATCTGACCCCGCAATTGCCTCTGCCGTAATGCTGCGCGGCAAGACCGCTCTCGACAATAACCCGCAATTATTAGGAATTGCCGCCGAATCGGCAGTGCTCAAACATTTATTTGCGCGCTACTACGAACAAAACGTGCGCTTCAGCTATTGGCGTGGCAAAAAAGATTTAGAAGTTGATTTGGTTGCTGAAATTGACGGCGAGCTAATTCCTTTTGGGGTGAAATATCGATCGCAGCACACCTCTCTTTCCGACTGCAAAGGATTGATTAATTTTTGCGCCGAAAAAAATATTAAAAGAGGCTACATTGTCACAAAATCACTGGATGATTTTGGAATTATTAATCAAAAAGATTCTAAATCTGCCTCAATTCTAAAAATTCCCGCTACACTTCTTTGCTATTTTATGGGTGAAATGGAAATTAACCAAAAACCTTAATCCCTCCAACCAAATAAATTTTTTCAAATGAAAATCAAATCACTCGGATCGCTTTTACTGGTAGCATTTTTTGTTTCATGTTCAATGAACAGTGCCAACGCCAAATTAGCCATCAACAGTATTGACATTGCACCAAATGCCACCATCACCGATAAATTTGTTTTTAATGGCTTTGGTTGTTTAGGCCAAAACATATCTCCTCAAATCAGCTGGAGCGGCGCGCCACTTGGCACCAAAAGTTATGCTGTAACTGTTTATGATCCAGACGCGCCAACTGGCAGCGGCTGGTGGCATTATGTTGCGATCAACATTCCTCTAAGCTACAGCGAGCTGCCCTCAGGATTTGCCGCTAAAAATATTTTCGAAACCACTGATGGAATTAAACAAATTCGCAATGACTTTGGAGTTTATAATTTTGGTGGCCCATGCCCTCCAGTTGGCGATAAAGCCCATCGTTATATTTTTACGATTTATGCTTTAAAAACTGATAAATTGGAAGTTGCACAAACTTCTACTGCAGCACTTGCTGGCTATATGATTAATCAGAATGTACTTGGCAAAGCAAGTTTCACTGGCTTCTACAAAAGATAATTTGGGCGCTATTTCGAAACTGGCGACACTTTATAGTGACCACAAGAAACCCCTAAATCGTACAAGCATTCTTTTTTATAGTAAGAATCTGATTTGCCGCAGGAAGCTAGAATAAGTAAGAAAAGAATGTATTTCATAAATCTATCAGGTTTGAAAATTATAGTGACTAAGTGATGCGGATTTTAACAAACTTTGAAAAATCTCAAGATTTTTAAACGCCAATTCAAGATAAGAAATTCCTGTAGGTTCTATACCAAACTTTTCGCAAAACTCTTCGCATCAAATTCTTGCAGATCTTCGATCTTTTCGCCTAAGCCAATTGCATAAATTGGCATCGAAAATTTATCAGCTAAAGCGACGACAATTCCACCTTTCGCAGAGCCATCAAGCTTAGTAATTACAAGGCCAGTAATCCCAACAATCTGATTAAAAACTTCCAATTGCTGTTTGGCATTTTGACCAATTGTTGCATCTAAAATTAACAGATTTTCGTGCGGCGCACTGGCATCAATTTTTTTCAGAACCGTATTTATTTTTTTCAGCTCATCCATCAAGTTTTGTTTGTTTTGCAGGCGTCCAGCCGTATCCACCAATAAAAAATCAGAGTCATTATTTTTAGCAAAAGTGAGAGCGCGATGCGCAACTGCAGCTGGATCTTCACCGTCTTTTAATGCTGCAATAATTTCACAATCCGCTCTTTTTGCCCAAATTTCTAACTGCTGCGAAGCCGCTGCTCTGAAGGTATCGCAAGCTGCGATTGTAACTTTCTTTCCTTGGTTTTTTAGATTAAATGCAATCTTGCCAATCGTAGTAGTTTTTCCGGCGCCATTAACTCCATTAAAAATTATTACCTGCGGCTTGGCACTTCCTTCAAGCTTCAAGGGCTTTTGGCAAGGCAATAAAATTTTCTCGATTTCTTCGCTTAAAAAATTTCTAACTTCTTCATTGCTAATATTTTTATGAAATTTCTTCGCCTTAAAATCACCAACAATTCTTACTGCAGTTTCAACGCCAATATCAGCCAGAATCAAGCTTTCTTCCAACTCATCGATAATTTCAGAATCAAGTTTTTTATGACTAAAAATTTGTGAAATCGCCAAAGAAATTTTTGACGATTTTTTTAATTCGTCTCCATTTTTTGCTTTAGAAAAAAAACTGAACATAAATTTATTTAGTTAAATAATTTTCTGGATTTACCGCATCGCGACCTTTGCGCAGCCCGAAATAAAGCTGCGTCGAAGTGACATTTCCTGTCGATCCCACCTCGCCAATTTTGGTAGTTTTTGTAACCTTCTGTCCACGTTTTACAGAAATTTTTGACAGATGAGCATAAGCCGTAATCCAACCGCCCGCATGTTTGACGATGATTAAATTGCCGTAACCCTTCAATTCATTGCCAGCGTAAGAAACCACTCCCTCTTCTGCGGCCTTAACTGGATCGCCCTCAACAGCTTTGATGTTAATTCCGTCATTATAAAGCCCGCCAGATTTTGGTCCAAATCTAGAAATAATTTCACCACGAATTGGCCAAGAAAAATGATTCATTTTATCCAAAGTTCTCTCCACAAATCCCGGAGAATCATTAGATTTCTCTTGTTCAATATTATCAGATTTATTTGAGGCATGCGCGTCCAAAACCTTTGTTGTGCGAGCTTCTTCGGTATTATTAAATTTTACGATTCTAACTTTTTGTCCAACTTCTAATTTATAAGGTGTTTTTAAATCATTCATCGCCACCAAACTATCAATATTCATTTTATAAAGACGCGCGATTGAATAAATCGTTTCGCCATTTTCAACTTCGTGATAAGTTGGAGCTGGAATTGTTAACTTGTCGCCAGCGCTTAATTTATAAGGCGGCGTAAGATTATTTTGTTTAATTAAGTCGCGCAGCGGCACCTGATATTTTCTTGAAACGCTATAAATTGTGTCATTTGCAGCAACTTCAATTTGGTGATTTTTTAAACCAGATTGTGCGGTTTTCTTGCCGAGATTGCGGTATTTATCTTTGTTAATATTGTTATATTTTCCGTAATAACTTTTGCCGCGATTCACAACCTGAACTGGTTTGTGGCCACAAGAAAAACAAAAAATCACAGAAAGAAGCGCCAGAAAAATTTTGCAGCTTGTTTTTGAGTTACTCATAGTTATTCATTTTGGTTTTCTTATAATTGGCTGACAGTGTCTAAGAACGCCGACCAAACAATCAATTTCGACATGGATTTTTTTTCAATTCTGAATTTGCAATTATCATTCTCAGCGCAAATTTTTTTAGTTGCAATTTCAGGTCTGGTTTTAGGTTCTTTTGCCAGCCTTTTAAGCCATCGCCTCTCTACAAAACAACCAATTATAGTCGCCAGATCGCAGTGTCCAAAATGTCACGCTAAACTTAAAATCAGAAATTTAATTCCTCTATTTTCTTGGATTTTTCAACGCGGGAAATGCAGCAATTGTAAACAAAAAATTTCCATCCGCTATCCTTTAATCGAGATGATTCTCGCCATTTCATTTATAGTAATTTTCTTAGCCTACAAACAAATCGACCCAAAATTTATCTTTCTTTGCGGCATTGCTTTCACTTTAATTTTAATGTCGATCACCGATTTGGAGCATTATTTTATCCCCGATATCGCTCAATATTTGCTGGCTTTTTTTATAATTCTATTACGCATCAATGACGCTGGAACCTATGGCGCTCTTACTCATCTTAAAGCCGCTTTCACTTATATGGGATTTGGCTTGCTGATGTTGGCATTTTTCTACATCACCGTAAAAATTGAAGCGATCGGCATTGACGATATTAAATTTTTCTTCCTCGCTGGACTATTTTTGGGAATGGATAATTTTTTATTTTTTATGTTTTCAATCGGCATTCTTGGCGCTTTATTTGGCACGATTTGGCAAAAAGTTAAACATGACAGAATCTTTCCCTTCGCGCCTCCAATGTGTTTGGCGTTTTATATTTGCATGCTTTTTGGCGACCAAATAAATCCGATCGATGCTTTCGGATCATTAATTTTTTAGAGTTTGGAAAATTTTTTCGCGGTATAAAAATTGCTGCTTTTTTTCAATTATTGAACGGTCTTCAAAAACATATTTTTCTAAAAAATATCCACTCAAACGCAGACCATCGAGCAAATGATTTTCATCGCATTGGCTTTCTTCAATTAAAAAATTTGGCAGCTTAAGAAGCTTGTTTTTGTAGGGCTCTCCTACTTCAGAAGTGACAGCGCGCGCTGATTTTGGCGAAACAAAAGCGAGGTTAATTTTTGAATCAGTAACTGCGCAAGAAGATAAATCAATTCCATATCCCAAAGTTTTTAGAATTTCCAATTCCAGTTTGATGTAATCGGCTAAAAAATCGATTTTTTGGGAATCGTCATTGGCAAGTTTTTGTAAAAATTTCTGCAATTTTCCAAAAAGAATTTCGTGACTTTCGCGCTCTAAAAATATGGTGTCGATGATTGAAAATATTGACCTGACGCAATCAAGACGCAATTTATCGAACATCATTTTTGAGCAATAGCTTCTTTCTAAATCTGTAGCAAAAAATTGCCCCAAATTTTCTTCAATGCGCGCGCGATATTCGAAAGTGATTAGATTTCCAATCTGAAAAATTGTCTTGTCTTTGCTTGATTTTACTGATCGTACAAAGGCGCTATAAATTCCGTGATGCTGCGAAAAAACTTTCACGATCAAAGAATTTTCGCCGTATTTTTTTAAACTGATGATTATTCCGCGATCGCTAAATTTCATTTTTCAAAAAATTTAAAGCTGCCAAAAAATCAGTAAATACAACCTTCTGCGGCAATTGATGACGAAACCAAGTTAGTTGTCTTTTTGCGTAATTTCTGGTTTTCTGAGTGGCGATTTCAAGCATTTTTTCGCGAGTGATTTGGCCATTTATAAAATCACGAATTTCAAAAAATCCTAAAGTTTTTGTAATCTGCATTTCATCGCTGACATCTTGATTTATAAGACTATGCACTTCTTCAATCGCACCATTTTCTAACATTTTTTCAAAACGCGAATTACAATTTTCGTAAAGTTTTTTACGATCTAAATTCAAATTCACCTGCAGAAAATCGACATCATCAAAAGTTTTTTTCAAAGGCTGATTTTGCCACCAAAAGATTGGTTTTCCGGTTTGTTCTAAAACCTCATAAGCCCTGATCAGGCGCTGTTTGTCGAGTATTTCATCTTCGCCAAGTTCGATCAATTTTTTTTGAAATTCTTCTTTGCCTAATTCATCAAAAAGTTCACGAACATTTCTTCTAATTTCTGCATCAATTTCAGGAATTTCGGAAATTCCATCAACCAATTTTGAAATATACATGCCGCTTCCGCCGACGATTACTGGCAATTTATTTTCACTCCAAATCTGCTCTGCGCTTGCTTTTACCAACTTTAACCAAGTTGCAACTGATGAAGTTTGGTGCGGTTTAAAATGTGAATATAAAAAATGTTTTACTTTTTTTTGCTCTTGCGCGGATGGCTGCGAAGATAGAATTGGCAAGCCTTCATAGATTTGCAATGAATCGGCATTAATAATCGCGATCTCTTTTTCATCAGCTAATTTCAAGGCTAAGTCAGATTTTCCTGACGCCGTCGCTCCTGAAATTATCAAAATCTTTTTAACCATTTTTTAGGAAATTTTTTAGCTTTTTTAAATCATCTGGAAGCTCGATTTCAAAACTCATTTCCTCATTTGATTTAGGATGAGTGAAGCTGATTTTATGCGAGTGTAGCGCTTGACGCGGGAAGTTTTTGATAAAATCTTTTGCCTCGTCAGAAAAATCATCCGGCATCATTTTTTTGCAGGAATTGTAAGCTTGATCGCCAATTAATGAATGTTTGATTGATTCAAGATGGACGCGGATTTGGTGGGTTCTTCCAGTTTGCAAACGACATTCCAAGAGACTGGCAAAGCCATTGTGCAAAACTTCTTTGGTTTCGTAATTTGTAATTGCGTCGCGTCCCAGAGTTCGCGAAACCGACATCTTCAAACGATTCATTCTTGAGCGCACAATATTTTTATTAATCATGCCACGAGCTGGCGTAATCTGGCCATAAACAAAGGTCAGATAAGTTCTTTTAATTTCTCGGTCTTTTAATTTTTGACTCAAAATTTGGTGAGTAAGATCGTTTTTCGCAACCAGCATCAAACCAGATGTATCCTTGTCTAAACGATGAACAATCCCAGGGCGAAATTCGCCGCTAATTCCAGAAAGTCGATCTTGGTGAGTGAATAAAAGTGCGTTAACCAAGGTATTATCTTGATTGCCAGTTCCTGGATGAACGGTTAATCCAGCAGGTTTGTTGATTACCAAAAGATCGTCATCTTCAAAAATAATTTCGAAGGGAATTTCTTTTGCCATTAAATGCGAAGGCTTGGGATCAAGCGTTGATACAAAAAATTTCTGACCAGATTTAGTTTTTTGCGAAGCCGATTTTATTGGCTTTTCTTTGTCGTCTAAAATCATGTCCATCTCGATGAGATGCTGAATTTTAGTACGATTAATTTCAGGTTTTATTGACAAGAATTTCTCAGTAAGAAATTTATCCAGCCTTATTCCATCTTCATTTTCAGCAACTTCGAATTCAAATTTTTCCATTTAGTTTTTTCCATTTAATAAAATTTCGCGCATTTCTTCATTTGCACCAACAAGCGTTTTTATTTCGATCTCAAAATAATTTTTTTTCAAAAAATCCACTGCAATTTCGGGCCATTCAATCAGACAAATTCCATTTTGCAAAGCTTCAAAAAAGCCAATATTTTCAAGCTCGTTCGCACTTTTTAAACGATAAAGATCGAAGTGAAAAACTTCGCCTTTTTTAGTTTCGTAAGAATAAACCAAATTGAAAGTTGGACTTAAAACTTCGACCGCTTTTTCGCTTAAAGCATTGATAAAATTACGCGCAAAAAAACTTTTTCCCGCACCCAAAGTTCCCTTCAAGCCAATCACATCGCCAATCTGCGCCGAAGCAGCGATTTCTATGGCGAAATCCATCATTTCATTTTTGGAATTAACGACAATTTTTTTCATTTAAAATCAAAAACAGTTTCAATTGGAACATGGTCGGAAGGCTGGGTTTCTACACGAAAATCTTTGTAGATTTCCATCGACTTAATTTGGTCTTTTAGATTCGGTGTTGCCCAAATATGATCTAATCTGCGACCTTTGTTGGAAGTAAGCGGATCAAGACCGCGATAACTCCACCAGCTATATAATTTTTCTTTTGAATCGACAAAGTGACGATGGGTATCAATCCAATTCAGGCCATTTTGCAAGCGCGTAATTTTTTCCACTTCGATTGGCGTGTGCGACACAACTTTCAGCAATTGTTTGTGCGACCAAACATCGTGCTCAAGCGGCGCGATATTCATGTCGCCAACAATGATAATCTTTTTGTCTTTTTGCGGCGTAAAATAATCATGCATCCAATCAACAAATTTTAATTTATGATCAAATTTATTATTCAGCTCGACATCAGGAATATCGCCACCTGCGGGCACATAAAAATTATGCAAAAAAACTTCACCAACTTTGGTTTGTAGCGCACAAGAAATGTGACGTTTGTGACCATAATTTTCGACATCGATCATCTCTATTTTCAAAAGTGGAAATTTCGATAAAATCGCCACGCCATTGTAAGATTTTTCGCCAGAGAAAATTACATGATCAAATCCCAAAGCCTTGACTTTTTTAAGCGGAAAAGCCTCGTCCGCAACTTTAATTTCCTGCAAACAAATCACATC
>JACCDN010579995.1_pt1 | contig 55028 bp, 59 predicted proteins | sample 7441691 | NCBI WGS metagenome assembly JACCDN01 (sample SAMN15323439, study PRJNA562643) | freshwater metagenome | isolation source: river surface water | place: USA:Blue River Watershed | collected 2017-08-16 | reverse complement strand
GCCCAGAAACGCGACGCTGACGCGGAAACCCAGCGATCGCCTGTCCGCCATTCGCAGACCGCAATATAAAATCCAGGTGACCAATACGCCCACCAGCGCAACGATGAGACGCCGTTCAAACAGCACTGCCTGCGCTGGAAAATCGAGCAATGCCGCGCGCAGCGACAGGATGAGCGCGTAAAAAGCCCAAAACCCGATGATCGTGAGCAAAGCCATTTGATGGCCAATCAGTGCTTTTCGCGACGTGACATTCTCCATAGCCCTTCATACCGGATTTTCCTCCGGTTGCACCACGCCTACCGTTTCTCGTCGAACGCTTCGTCGATTTCGTCGAATGTTTTACCGCTGGCTGCTTAATCGGGTTTGCGCTGATAACGGAAATACCAGACTTCATGTCCTAAACGGCGGGCCTTGGCTTCATAACGCGTTTCGGGCCAACCACCGGGCCGGTTTTGGAAATTGGCTGCGGCGTCGCACAGCCAGTTATATTGGTGCCGGTGGCGCTGCATGACCATCAGGGCGTGGCGCACATATATGGGGTGGTCGGTGCCGAACCGGAATTCTCCGCCGGGTTTCAATTTTGCGTGGATGAGATCAAGCGGACCATCGTTCATCATCCGGCGCTTTACATGCCGCGCTTTGGGCCAAGGGTCGGGATGCAACAGATAGACGAAGGAAAGCGACTTGTCGGGCACGCGGCGCAATATCTCCAGCGCATCGCCCATATGCAAACGCACATTGCGCAGCGCGCCTTCACGCACATGCGATAGCGCCTGCGCGACCCCGTTCATAAAGGGTTCGCAGCCGATAAATCCGTGGTCGGGTAAAAGGTCGGCGCGGTAAGCCAAATGCTCCCCGCCGCCAAAGCCGATTTCAAAGTGCATGGCACGATCGTCGCCAAACAATTGCATACTGCCCAGCTCGCCCGTTTCAGGGACCGAAATTTGCGGCAAAAGATTGTCGACCAGATCAACCTGTTCGACACGCAGCTTTTTGCCCTTTGAACGCCCGTACAGGCGGTTCAGTGTCGTGGGGTCTCCGGGCTTGTTCGCAGTCATAGCGGTGGCGGCTAAACTTTCAGCCGCCACGCTGCAAGTGTAATCAGGCGAGAGCTACCTTCAAATCGTTGACAAGGTCGGTGCGTTCCCACGGAAAGAAATCACCTTCGGGCTTGCGTCCGAAATGTCCATAAGCCGCAGTCTTGCGATAGATTGGCTTGTTGAGGCCAAGATGCGTGCGAATGCCGCGCGGGGTAAGTCCGCCCAGCTTTTCGATATTCATGATCGCAGCTTCAATCAGGTCATCACCAACTGTGCCGGTTTCATGCGTGTCGACATACAGCGAAAGTGGCTCTGAAACGCCAATCGCATAGGCCAGCTGGATGGTGCAGCGGGTCGCAAGACCAGCGGCAACGATGTTTTTCGCCAAATAGCGTGTGATGTACGCCGCCGAGCGGTCAACCTTCGTCGGATCCTTGCCGCTGAATGCGCCGCCGCCATGGGGCGCTGCGCCGCCATAGGTGTCGACGATGATCTTGCGGCCGGTCAGGCCAGCGTCACCGTCAGGGCCGCCGATTTCAAAGCTGCCGGTCGGGTTGATGTGATAGACCGTGTCGCGCAGCAAGACCGGCGGAATAACCTCGGCCACAACCTTGCGCACATAAGCGTGCAGCTCCGCTTTCTTGTCACCCGTGTCATAACCCGCCGCATGCTGCGTCGATACGACAACAGCGGTTGCGGCGACTGGCAAGCTGCCTTCGTAGCGCAGGGTAACCTGGCTCTTTGCGTCTGGTTCAAGGAACGGGGCTGCGCCGGAATGGCGGTCAGCGGCCATACGCTCCAAAATCTTGTGGCTGTAATAGAGCGTTGCCGGCATCAGATCGGGTGTTTCGTCGGTCGCATAGCCAAACATGATGCCCTGATCGCCAGCGCCTTCATCCTTGTTGTCCGATGCATCAACGCCTTGCGCGATATGCGCGGATTGGCCGTGCAGATTGTTTTCAAAGCGGAACGTTTCCCAATGGAAACCATCCTGCTCATAACCGATCTCTCTCACGGTGCGGCGAACGGTGGCTTCGATTTCTGCCTGCGCGCCGGGTGCCCATGCGCCATCTTCATAGACGCCTTTGCAGCGGATTTCACCGGCAAGCACGACCAGCTGAGTCGTCGTCAGGGTTTCGCACGCGATGCGGGCTTCGGGGTCTTTGGAAAGAAATAGGTCGACGATTGCGTCGGAGATTTGGTCCGAAACCTTGTCTGGGTGCCCTTCGGACACGGATTCGGAGGTGAAAAGGTAATTTGTGCGCATGGTTGTTCCAGTCTGTTGGCTGTGTCTGCGTATAAAGAATTCTTTATGTCGTTTCTCGCCCTTAGCGAGAACGTGCGCGGCGGGCAAGGGGTAACAGCGCACAAGCGATAAGCAGCCCTGCAAAGCCGAGCGGCAATATATTGCCGAAGCGTGCGAACAATGTTGGCGCCTTGGCCTGCGGCACAACTGCGTCGATGCGGCCAGATGTTCCCAGCGGCAGGCTTTTGATGATCCGGCCGTTCGCATCGATGACGGCGCTGATGCCGGTTGGTGTGGCGCGCACGACGGGTAAGCCCTCCTCGATCGCGCGAAGACGTGCCTGTGCCAAATGCTGTGGCGGGCCAATGGTGCCGAACCACGCGTCGTTTGAAGGATTGAAGATGAAGTCTGGCCGGTTCTTGCGGTCGGTAACTTGGCCGGAGAATATCATTTCATAGCAAATCTGGATGCCGATTTTGACCGGCTTGCCGTTCAGATTGACGGTGATCGTTTGCGCACCCGGGCCGGGCCAGAAATCGAGGTCGCCGGGTACCAATCGTGCCAAGCCCAAAGGCCGCAGCAACCACGGCAGTGGTAGATATTCGCCATAAGGGACAAGATGCGCCTTGTCATAATGGCCCAAGATATTGCCGTTCGCGTCCATCGCCGAAACGCTGTTGCGCGCCGCGACCAATTGGCCCTTTTCAATCACCAGCCGGTTTGCGCCCGTGACCAAAACATCGCCGTCACCCATCAGCGTCGTCAGCCGCGCCCGCGCGCCTGTCGCGCTTTCGTCCGGCTGGCCCTGATAATAACGATAGGGATAGCCCTCTTCCAAATAATCGGGAATCGCGGCCTCTGGCCATAAAATCAGGCGCGGGACTTGATTGGGCATCGGGCGGCTGTTCATCGCCAGCTTGGCAAAGTTGATCGCGTCATAGCCCGGCGCATATTTGTCGGCTTGGCTGATATTGGGTTGCGCGATGGTGAGTGCGACAGGCGCGCTATCTTGAGCGCTTTGATCGTAGGAGCTTCGCCCAGTGATAGCGACTGCTGTGAGCGCCAATAATATTAAACCGCCGAGAAAATAGCCGGTCCGCCCGGCATCGCCGCGTTCAACGCCCGATGCTGACGTCCACAAAGTTACGAACTTTAGGATCATCCCAACAACAAGAAGGATGAACCCCGAAAGGCCATAGGTTCCAAGGGCGGTCGCAGGTTGCGAGAGATATGGAACCGACAGGGTAACCACACTGAGCGGGTTCCACACATAGCCGGTGAACACCCAGCTGCGCAGCCATTCGGTGATGATCCACAAACCCGCAAAGGCCAAGATGAGGTGGAGGGTGGCTGTGGGCCTTTGCTTCGCGTCATCTCCGCCGGAATCAGGAAGGGCTTTCGTCACGCGGTGATTGATCCAATGGGCTCCAGCCGCGGCCAGTGCGGGATACACCGCCAAATATAGCGCCAGCCCGAATACCGCGATGTACCCGAGCCAGATCGGCATTGCCGCCTGAAACGTGAAGGCGACCGCGATCCATTGATTGCCAAAGGTGAAATGCCCGACCCCGAAAAGCCAGCCGAGCATAAACGCGCGCTTGGTGCTCGGCGCTTGGCTTATCAGCTGGATGAGCAATGCAAAGCACACAAGCGTTAGGGGCCACAGCCCCCATGGCTCAAAACCATAAGCCGACGCTGCACCCGCCACGAGCGCCGTCCAACGGGGAAACTTTCCAAGCAAAGCCGATAATTTCTGCATGGCGCGCTTTTGCCCACCATATATGACAATTGCAATCGCACAAAAACGTCGTTGCTTGCGGTTCAGGGTTTCGATGCTAATTCATCGGCATGATTATTTTTGTGTATGCACTTGCGCTTTCGGCACCATCCGCCCTGACGGAAACGCATCAGTCGGATATCGCCTGTGTTGCGACCCTTGCGACCTTAGCTGAGCGACAGCGGCTTGGTACCGCACCGTCCGATGCACCCAATGTCGGGCAATCGGGAAAACGGTGGGCCGGCATCGTCGGCAGCCGTATCACCGAACAAAGCGGCCAACCCCGTGAGTTGATTGCGGTTGCCATGGCCGAAGCGGCGAAAGCCGAATTTCAGCGGCCAAGTGATCCGGCGACAATCCACAAATGCGCGATGCAAATGTCGCAGGAACTCGCTACTGCCGATATTTCCGATCAACCACTTCCAAAACCGGTGACATCAAAATGAGCTTACGCCCCTTCCACTTGGCCTTTCCCGTCCGTGACTTATCCGAAGCGCGGCGCTTTTACGGCGACATCATGGGGTGCCCCGAAGGGCGCGCGTCCGATCATTGGGTCGACTTCGACTTTTTCGGACATCAGATCGTCGCGCATCTCGATGCCAATGCGCGATCCGTTTCCACGCATAATCCGGTGGATGGCCATGACGTTCCCGTGCCCCATTTTGGTGTCGTGCTGACGATGGAACAATGGGAATTGCTGGCCGCCCGCGTCACCGCCGCTGGCATCCGCTTTGGCATTGAACCCCATGTCCGTTTTAAAGGCGAAATTGGCGAACAGGCGACGATGTTCTTCTGCGACCCGAGCGGCAACGCGCTGGAATTTAAGGCATTCGCCGACGACGCAAATCTGTTCGCGCGTTAACGGACCTTATTCGTCATTTTCCGGCGCCCCTGAATCACGCGCCTCGCTGTTTTCATTTTCAAACGTCATCGACGGTTCGCCAGTGATGGCCGGAATGTCTTCAATTTCTGGAGCGGCAGTGGGCATTTCGTCGCTTGGGTTGGGCACATTTTCAGTAGGCTGCCGCTTTGGTGCTTCCGGAGCGCTATCTTCGGTCGCCTCAACCGGCGCGGCTGCCGTGCTTTGGTCCGCATCGAGATAAGAGCGCGTGGCCATGGCGGCCATGACAATGATGGTGACGACCGCGATGAAGGTGACGATTTTGCGTGAACTGCTGTCCATGTCTGCTTCCCAATATTGAAAATAACCCGCGTGTGGCGGTGCTAGCTCGCTTCAATCGTTGTGACGTTCGAGCAGGCATCCGTTTTGCGCGCGCCATTGCCAGCCAGCATCGTGAACGCAAAAAATCCGCCCACGACCAACACCAGAAACGCGGCGGTGACCCATGCCAGATATTTGTCGATAAATGCCTTTATTGGCCGACCGAATTTCCAGAACAAAAATCCGACCAGCATGAACTGGAATGCCCGGCTCAACACGCTGGCCCAGATGAAGGTGAACAGATCCATTTTGATGAACCCTGCGGTCAAGGTCAGCAGCTTGAACGGAATGGGGGTCGCCCCTTTGATTAAAATAATCTCCGCGCCGAATTCGCGCAGATAGCAGGCGGCAGCAGGAAAGCTGTCCCATAGCCCCAGCGCCTTTAGCAACGCCGTGCCGATGGTTTCATACGCGAAATAGCCAATGGCATAGCCAAAGAGCCCGCCCATGACGGAGGCCAAGGTGCAAATCGCCCCATAGCGCAACGCCTTGTCCGGGCGCGCCAAACACATCAACCCAAGCAGGGGATGCGGTGGTATCGGAAAGAATGAGCTTTCGACAAAGGAAAACAGGAACAGCCAGCGTTCGGCATGGGCGTGCCCAGCCTTTTCCATCATCCAATCATAGAGGCGTTTCAACATTGTCTGCGGGGTTAAACCGCGAACGGCCGCAAGTGCAAGCTTTTAACCTGCGGGCATATTCCTTGCGATGTCCGTATCCGATGCCCGCGTCGCTTCGTTGGCGGGCGCGAAGATGAAATAGCCCGCGATGACCATCATCAGCATGATCAGGACTTTTAACAGGTCACGCATATCGCGGGCGCGCAATCGCCGTTTCGACCGTCTGCGTGATGGCAAGGGTTTTCCAGATATGTCGAGAATATTGGCCATTGAATACTCCTTGACCAGCAAAACCCCAACGCGTCGCATATGTTCCGCAATCGGCCGATTATGATTTCCTTGGCCACTTATGCAGCAACAACACTTGCTTTCTGTCGCGCGAATGCACAGCGGGTGGAAATGGAATTGGAAAACTTCGATACAAACAGCTTCTTGCGCGACCATTGGCAGAAAAAGCCGCTGCTGATCCGCAACCCGTGGCGCAATTGGCAAAACCCGCTTGAGCCCGACGAGCTTGCCGGTCTCGCCTGCGAAGAAGAAGTGGAGTCGCGCCTGATTTGTCAGACCGCCAAGGGCTGGGAGATGGAGCAGGGGCCGCAGCGCGAAGATCGCTTGGGCGGCCTTGGTGAATCGCATTGGACTTTGCTGGTGCAGGCGGTGGATCACCATGTCCCGATGGTGGCTGACCTCATTGCGCCGTTCCGGTTCATCCCCAACTGGCGGATTGACGATGTGATGGTCAGCCTTGCCGCGGACCAAGGCGGGGTTGGCCCGCATTTCGACCAATATGATGTTTTCCTGATTCAGGGTCTCGGCCGCCGCCGTTGGCAGATTGGGCCGCATTGCGACGGCGATAGCCCGCTGGTGCCGCATGAAGACCTCAAACTGCTCGCAGAATTTGAGGCGACCGAAGAATGGGTGCTTGAACCCGGCGATATCCTCTATGTCCCGCCGGGCATCGCGCATAATGGCGTTGCGGTGGGTTCAGACTGCATGACCTATTCGGTTGGTTTTCGTGCGCCGTCGCGCGCCGACCTGCTGGGGCATTTTGTCGATGATATGCTTGAGCAGATTCCCGACGATGAATTGTACCGCGATCCGGATTTGGCAGCTCAGGCCAACCCGGGTGAGATCATGCCCGACGCCTTGGCGCGCTTGCACCGGATGACGCTGGACTCGCTTGCCGACCCGCGCGCCTTTGCCCGTTGGTTCGGCATGTTCAACAGCACGCCCAAATATGCCGAAATGGACTGGCAACCGGAAACCCCCGTTGACGCGGACGAGGTGCGACAATTTGTTGCCGATCAGGCCCTGCTGTTGCGCAATCCGGCAAGCCGGTTGGCATTTGTGGGTGATGGCGCGGATGCCGTGATGTTCTTTGCCGATGGCGCATGTTTTGACTGCGGCGCGGAGACAGCGGATCTGGCGCGGCAGTTGTGCGCGCAAGATGCGTTGGTCGTCGACACCGCACTTGCGTCAGTCGGCGCGGCAATCGACCTGCTGACGCAGCTGTGCAACATGGGGTGCATCGCGTTCGAAGGCGAAGATTGATTTGCGCACGCGGCTGAGCATTTGCCAAAGAAAGGCGGCCTACGCGGCGGAGGCGGATGCCATGGCTGCAATGGTGGCGGCGACAATCACGCTGCGCCATTACCGCTGCGACCGATGCGGCCAATTTCATCTGACAAGCCGGACCAAGGGTAAGCGCGTGCCGCGCCCGGCGGACTAAGCCGCTGCGTCAGACCTCGCGCCAGCTACCGGGGGCAAGATCATCCAGCGTCCAATCGCCAACGCCGTGGCGCACCAGCCGCAATGTCGGGTGGCCAACCGCTGCGGTCATGCGGCGCACTTGCCGGTTGCGGCCTTCGCGGATGACAAGTACTATCCAGCTGTCGGGCACCGTCTGGCGGACGCGGATCGGCGGATCGCGCGGCCAAAGTTGCGGGTCGGCAATGCGCTCTGCCTCGGCCGGCAAGGTCACCCCGTCCTTCAACTGCACACCGCGCCGCAATTGGACGAGCGCATCATCGGAAACCGTGCCCTCAACCTGAACACGGTAGATTTTGGGCAGCTTGTACCGCGGATCGGAAATGCGCGCCTGCAACCGACCATCGTCGGTCAGGATCATCAGCCCTTCGCTGTCCATATCCAACCGGCCGGCGGGATAGACCCCGGGCACATCGATAAAGTTGGACAAGGTTGGGCGCGGCGAACCGGCGGTTCCCGTGTCGGTAAATTGCGGCAAGACGCCATAAGGCTTGTTGAACAGAATGACGCGCGACATCCCCAACCCATAGCGAAGCCGCCAGAAAAGGGGAAATCATCTTGTCAGCGCGTAAGATTATAACCAAATAGGTCAAAATATATTGACATCGTAACGTTATTTGGTTAGTGTTGGGCATGGTCGAAAATTGCGATTCGCGGCGCTGCGGCGTTTTTGCGAAAATATCACGGGCTGAAGAGCGATCTTCGGCCCTTTTTCTTTGGGATTAGGAGGTTGGCGATGACGAAAGATAAAATAAGCGTGCCCGACACCCGTTTGAATGCGCGCACCCGGCGTCTTTTCCTCAACCATCTGGCCGAAACCGCAAATGTTGCGGCGTCGGCCAGAGCGGCGGGTGTTGCCAGCAGCGGCGTTTATGCCGAACGGCGACGGTCGGCGGGGTTTCGCGATGATTGGGCGCGGGCGCTTGGTGAAGGCTATGCGCGGCTGGAGACGGATTTGTTGGGCGAAGCCTTGCTGGCGGCCAATGGCAAAACGGCGGAGGCCACGTTGAAAGCGCGGGCGCAAAAGCATCGGTTGGCGATTGCGTTATTGAGCGCACATCGCGCCGCGGTGAAGGGTGCGCCGACTGCGGCAACGCCTGCGCCAGCCTCGGCGGATTTGCCGACGTTAAAGGCGCAATTGATTTTGAAGTTAACCCAGATGCGCGAACGTGCGGAGCGGGCGAATGACGCAGCTTAATGCCCAGGCGCTGATGGCCATGCCCTATGAACAGATGGTTGCCTGCATCAAAAGTTGGAACCGCCACAAAATGGAAGAATCGCGCAGTTGGCGTTTCTGGCGACGTAATGACCAGTTCGAACCACAGGGTGACTGGCGCACATGGCTGGTGATGGCGGGGCGCGGCTATGGCAAAACCCGCATGGGTGCAGAATGGGTCAGCGCGCTTGCCGCCGAATATCCCGGCGCGCGCTTTGCGCTGGTCGGCGCAACGCTGAATGAGGCGCGGCAGGTGATGGTGGAGGGGGAAAGCGGCCTGTTGGCGCTGCCTTTTGCCGAACGCCCCGAATGGGAACCCAGCCTGCGCCGTTTGACATGGCGCAATGGGGCGACCGCCACTTTGTTTTCGGCAGCAGAGCCCGAAAGCCTGCGCGGGCCGCAGCATGATTTTGCGTGGGCCGATGAAATTGCGAAATGGCCCAACGGGATTAAGGCGTGGGACAATTTGATGCTTGGGTTGCGGCTTGGCCAACATCCACGGATCATGGCGACCACGACCCCGCGTCCCGTGCCATTGTTGCGGCGGCTGGTACTGGAAAAGGGCGTGGCCATAACGCGCGGCCGCACGGCGGATAACAATATGCACCTGCCGCCCGAATATCTGGCGTCGGTGCGTGCGGCGTATGAAGGCACGCGCTGGGGCAGGCAGGAACTGGATGGTGAGCTGATCGAAGATGCGGCGGGGGCATTATGGTCCCGTGACTTGATTGAACGGCAACGCGTATCCAGCGCGCCCGATTTGAAACGTATTGTCATTGGCGTTGATCCGCCCGTGTCGGAAAATGGCGATGCCTGCGGCATTGTCGCGGTCGGCATTGGCGAGGATAAGAAAGCCTATGTGCTTGCCGACCACAGCATAGCGGGCGCTTCGCCCGAACGCTGGGCCCGCGCCGTGGCCGCCGCTGTCGATCTTTGGCAGGCGGACCGCGTCGTCGCCGAAGACAATCAGGGCGGCAATATGGTCGAAACCGTCTTGCGCGCGGCCGACCTTGCGATGCCGATCAAGCGGGTGCACGCCAGCCAACGCAAGTCGGTACGCGCCGAACCCATCGCCGCATTATACGAAGCGCGCCGCGTGTTTCACACAGCTGCCTTTCCCGAAATGGAAGACCAGATGTGCGGCCTGGTTTCGGGCGGCGGATATGAAGGCCCCGGCCGATCCCCCGACCGCGCCGATGCGCTGGTGTGGGCCTTGACCGAATTGATGCTCGGCAAAGCCGAACGGACGCCGCGGGTTCGGCTGCTGTAATTTAAAGGACTGAAACACATGAATATCTTCGGTTGGAAATCAACCGGGCGTGGCTTGCTGCGTCCGGCAAAAACGCGTGTGCAGCAGGATCGTCTATCGGGCATCCGCAGCTATGGCGTGCCATGCCTTGGCGATTGGCCACGAAATTATGAGGCGCAGATGCGCGAGGGCTATCTTTCAAATGCCATCGCCCAGCGCGCGGTTCGCTTAATTGCCGAAGGGCTGGCGTCTGCGCCGCTGACATCGACCGATGCGCAAGCATTGCGGCTGGTGCAGGCAACGTCGGCGGGGCAGGCGTTGATTGAAACGGTGGCGACGCATTTGTTGCTGCATGGCAATGCCTATATTGAAATATTGTCGGGCATGGACGGGCGGCCAGCCGAATTGTTCGCGCTGCGCCCCGAACGGATGACGATTGAGGCCGATGTGCGCGGCTGGCCCGTGGCCTATGTCTATAAGGCCGGCGATGTTGCGAACCGATTGCCCGCGGACAGCGTCATCCACATCCGGTCCATTCACCCGTTGGATGACCATTATGGGCTTGGCTGTCTGGGCGCGGCATCGGGCGCGGTGGCGACGCATAATGCGGCGACGCGCTGGAACAAGGCATTGCTGGATAATGCGGCGCGGCCATCGGGCGCTTTGGTCTATGAAATGGGCGAAAGCGGAACATTAAGCGGTGAACAATATACGCGGTTGAAAGAAGAACTCGCCGCCAGCTTTCAAGGCGCAGGCAATGCCGGACGGCCGATGTTGTTGGAGGGCGGGTTGAAATGGCAAGCGATGGCGCTGACGCCCGCAGAAATGGATTTTGCCGGATTGAAGGAGGCCGCCGCGCGCGAAATTTCGCTCGCCTTCGGTGTCCCGCCCGTGCTGCTTGGGCTGCCGGGCGATGCGACCTACGCCAATTACCGCGAAGCCAATCGCGCGCTGTGGAACCAGAGCATCATTCCCTTGGCGCGCAAAATGCTCGCCGCAATTGGCGAGGGCCTCGCCCCTTATTTTGCCGGTCTTCAGCTGGACATTGATCTGGATGCCATCCCGGCATTGGCCGAGGATCGCGAGCGATTATGGGCGCAAGTCGGCGCGGCGGACTTTTTGACCGCCGAGGAGAAAAGGACCGCGGTGGGGCTCGCTCCCCTGCAGTCAGAGGCACCTTAGCCCGCTTAAGCCACCGCTTTCAAAATGGAGTGAACATGGTCGAAAATAACCTTCAAGGTCTGCTGGAGCAGGCCTCCGAAACGGGTGCCCGGCGTGCGCTGGCCCGTTTGGGTTTGGATGATGCCAGCGCCGCAAAGGATATGAGTGAGCTGCGTGAGCTTTTGTCCGCCTGGCGCGATGCCAAGCGGTCGGCGCGCAAGGCGGCGATTGGCTGGGTCGTGCGCATGGTGCTGGCGCTGTTGCTCATCGGGCTGGCTGTAAAGCTTGGCCTGCTGGGGCTGGTTAGCCAGTGAGGCTGGCTGGCTATGCCGCCATCTTTGATGCACCCGACAAGGGCGGCGATATTGTGCGCAAGGGTGCCTTTGCCCGTGCGGCCAAAGCGGGCGTTCCATTGCTGTGGCAGCATGATCGCAACCGGCGCATTGGCTATGTCGAAAGCCTGAGCGAGGACGCGCGCGGATTGCGCGTCATTGCCCGGTTGGACGACGAAGAAACGCCGGTGCAGGCCGGCACGGGCCTGTCCTTTGGCTATCGCGTCCGGGCCATGAAAAAACAGGATTACCGGGAGCTGACGGACCTTGATCTCATTGAGGTCAGCGTCGTCACGCATCCCATGCAACCGCTCGCCCGCGTGTTGGCCGTCGAGGCAGCAGCGGCGGGCACAACATCCATCACCCAAGGAGAATGATATGGATTATGAAACCAAAGCTGACGCGCTCGACGCGGTTTTTGACGGGGCGGTGGCCGCCGCTGCTGTGACCCGGCCCGTTTTATCGGGGGCGACTATGGCCGACCCCGCAAAATCGGCCTTTGTTGACGGCTATTTGCGCCGCGGGTCCGAAGTGGAGCTGAAAAGCTTTTCGGGCGTCGTTGCGGCCGATGGCGGATTTGCCGTTCCGCGCGAAATTGATGAAATCATCGATTCCACGTTGAAGGGAATCTCGCCCATCCGTGCGATTGCCAATGTCGTTCGCGTCGGCTCTGCGGGTTATCGCAAGCTGGTCACGCAAAATGGTGTGACGTCGGGCTGGGCGTCGGAAACCGCAACACGCCCCGAAACCGCGACGCCGACATTCAACGAAATCGTTCCAAGCTTTGGCGAGCTTTATGCCAATCCAGCGGCGACACAGGCGATGCTTGATGATGCGGCGTTTGATGTTGAAAGCTGGCTTGCCAGCGAAATCGCGACCGAATTTGCAAAGGCAGAAGGCGCGGCATTTGTGAATGGCAATGGCAGCAATAAGCCCAAGGGCTTTTTGACCGCGCCAACGGCAGCGACTGGCGATGCAACGCGTCCATTTGGCACGCTTCAACATATCGCATCGGGTGTGGCGGGTGCCTTTGCCACTTCAAACCCGCAGGATAAGCTGGTCGAATTGGTCCACGCCTTGCGCGCGCCTTATCGTCAGGGTGCAACATGGGTCATGAATGCGTCGACGCTTTCGGCGATCCGCAAGTTCAAGACCACCGATGGTGCGTTCATCTGGCAGGCGGCCCTGAGCGCGGGGCAGCCCGATACGCTGTTGGGATATCCCGTGGTTGAGGCAGAAGATATGCCCGATATTGCGGCCAACAGCCTGTCGATCGCCTTTGGCAATTTCAAAGCGGGTTATCTGATTGCCGAGCGCACCGAAACCAACATCCTGCGCGATCCATATTCGAACAAGCCCTATGTCCATTTCTACGCAACCAAGCGTCTGGGCGGCGCGCTGACCAATTCGGAAGCGATCAAAGTGATGAAGTTCGCCATTTCCTAATTGCGCGAAAATCTCCCCGCCCTTGGGTGGGGAGATCCCTTCGGAGAACGACATGACCATATTTGTTTTTCAACGCGGCGAAACCATTTCGCTCGCGCTTGATGCTGTGACGGGTGACCCCCTTTCCGTCACGGCGATTAGCGCGGCGATGAAGGCAGTGGCCCCTGGGCGGACAAGCGTGAGCGCCGCCGCGCCTGTGGCCGCTGCCTTTAACATTACGCCGCGGTCAGTATCGGGTGACGTGCCGGCCGGATGGAACCTGACGGTGGGGGCGGCGCAAAGCGCGCTGTTGCCGGCGGGACATTATCTGGCGGATGCGCGGATTGAGGTCGGCGGCGGGGTTATCATCACCGAAAGCATCGGCATCACGTTGCGCGAAAGCGTCACAGCATGACGATGCTTTTGCAATGGCGACAGCCACCGCCAACCATATTGGCGCGCTGGCGCGGGCCGGATGGCTCGCTGGCACCGACCGTAGCGGCGTCATCCATCGGGTCGGTTCCCACCATCATCGGGCCGCCGGGACCAACTGGGCCAACTGGCCCTGTGGCCGACATCATCGACGGCGGCACATTTAATTAAGGATCATATATGCCAAGAATTCAAATAAAGCGCGGCTTGAAAGCCAATTTGCCGACAGCATCGATGTTGGCGGGTGAGGCGCATTTTACGACCGATCGCGGGACATTGCACATCGCCACGGGCGCGTCGGCGCGGCTGCCCGTGGTTCCGGCGATTGACGATCTTGCGACCGTCGCATCAGTCGATGGCGCAGCGGATTTCCTCATCTTGCACGACGCATCTGCAGTGGGCCAGAAAGAAGCGAAGATCACGGTCAACGCGTTCAAAGCGGCGTTGAACATCCCTGCGTCTGACGTTGATGAAAAAGCGGCGGTGGTCGCAGGTGGCACATCTGGTTATATTTGGGGCACAAATGGAACCGATGGGGTTATAAGATTGAACAACTCCATGGCGTGGACCAAAGATGCCGCGAACGCCTTTGTCACGCTGGCGGTGGGCGATGTGGACTGTGGAACATTCTGATGCCCAGCCTTTCCCATAAACGGGGAACGCGGGCGCAAATCACTGCCGCAGCTGCTGCCAACGCGTTGCGCGTGGGTGAAGTCTATCTGATCACCGACGAGGCGCGGCTGACCGTCGGAACAAGTGCAAACACCCATCAACCCGCCGCGAAGCAGGGCGAGGGCGGTGGCGATCCATGGACGTGGATCAAGCTTGCGGCCGACGTTGCCAATAATACTGTCACATCTGCCGCTGCGACGGGTCTGTCTTTTGCCGCTGCGGCCAACACCATGTACCTTGTTGAACTTATCGGGGCCTTTCAGTCGGCGATAGCGACAACAGGCATTGCGGTTGCCCTCGATATCCCGTCCGGGACGGTGGCTGGCATGGCCGTTCACCCGTCAAATGCAACAATGCTTACCGGCACCGAACAAATTGCCGACGCGGTAACGACGGGGGCCACAACGGGTGTGCGCGCTGGCAACACAAATATCCCGATAAGGGCCAATTTCGTCGTCTCGGTGGGCGCGACGGCGGGGCAAGTTCAATTGCTGTTCCGGTCCGAAATCGCGGGTTCAGCAGTCACATTAAAGGCCGGACTTACGGCCATAGGCCGCCGGATTATCTAAAAGGAAATTGAAATGCTGAGCATGGAACCGCTCGGCCTCGACAGCGTGATGCTGGACGAGGTGCGAGCCTATTTGCGTGTCGATGCGGGCATGGACGACAGTGCGTTGGCCGCGGCGATCCTCGCGGCGATTGGTCACGCGGAACAGTTTACCCGCCAGACCCTTTTGCGCCGCGCGGGAACCGAAATTGTCACCGCGGGCAGCGGATGGCAGGTTTTGCAGACGCTGCCCGTTCATGCGATCACCAATGTGACGGGCATTCCAGCCGACGCTGCAACTTTTGCGCTTGCCAGCTCGGCATGGGAGCTGAAACTGTCATCACAAGGCGAAGCCTATTTCCGTGTGCTTCAACCCGGCAGTGCCGGGCGTGTGGAAATATCGATGACCGCCGGATTGGCGACCGATTGGGCAAGCTTGCCGGAGTCACTCCGGCTCGGCCTCCTGCGGCTGGCGGGCTATTTTTATAATAATCGCGACAGCGCCAGCGACGATGGCCCGCCAGCGGCTGCCTTGGCGTTGCTGCAACCCTGGCGCCGGATGCGCGTTGTATGAGCGGCGAATTTGCAGGCAATCTGCGCGAACGCGTGGATATCGAAACCCGCCTTGGCGACCGTGACAGTCTGGCGGGGGCATCGGGCAAATATCGTTATGACGGGCAGGCATGGGTCGCGGTCTCGCCCTTAATGCCCGGCGATGTAAGCCGTGCGGATGCTTTGTCGGCCTTGCCGCGCTGGCAAGTGACCATGCGCAAGCGTGAAGGCGTGGGCCTTTCCACGCGCTTGGCATGGCGCGGCAAATATCTCGCGGTGCGCGCGGTGTTGAGCGATCCCGTTACACCAGCACAGATGCGGCTCACCTGTGAGGAGGTCCGGTGAATACCGACCGGATCACAGCAAAAGCCGCTGCATTGGCGGAACGCCGCGCAGACGACATTTGCGAACGACTGATGCGCGCGCCCCGCCGCGCCGGGGTCGATGTCGAGCGTAGCGGCGATGGCATCTGCCTTGTCGGCAAAAACCTGCGGCGACGCATGCTCGATGACCCCCAATTAAGGAATTTTGGACGATGAACAGCGCCATGCACACGCTTCAGGCAGCAGCGGTGGCTGCACTGACAGCGCACCCCGTTTTGGCGAATGCGCTGACCGGCGTATATGACGGTCCGCCGCCGCGTGCTGCATTTCCCTATGTCGCCATCAACGACGGGATCGCAAGCGATTGGAGCACGAAGACCATTGCGGGCCGCGAAGTCCGGCTGGCGTTGACGGTGTGGGATGATGGCGAGTCCGCCACCCGCTTGTCCAACCTGATGTCGCATGTCGAGGACGCCGTTCTGGCCATACCCCGCGACCTTCCGGATTGGCGCATCGCGAGCCTTATGTTTCTGCGTTCGATGGTCGTGCGCGATCCGGCCGGGCCATGGGCCGGGCTGGTCGAGTACCGCGTGCGGTTGCTCGCGATCTGACGCCCGCGAACGGGGCACAATCACATATCTCCTCGCCGGTTGGCGGGGCATTTTCGAAAGGAAAAGGCTTATGCCTGCAGAAAAAGGAAGCGCCTTCCTGTTGAAGGTTGGCGACGGCACATCGACGCCTGTGTACGCAACGGTTGCGGGTCTTCGCACCACGCAACTGTCGATCAATGGCGATCCGGTTGTCATCACCCATAAAGGCAGCGGCGCGTGGCGCGAACTGCTTTCGGGCGCGGGCGTGCGTTCGGTTTCGGTTTCCGGCGCTGGCGTGTTTACCGGATCGACCGCAGAGACGCGGATCAAGAATAACGCACTGTCCGGCCTGCTCGACGATTATGAATTGAGCTTTGAAAGCGGTGACCGGTTGCGCGGCAAATTCCTTGTCGCGCGGCTGGACTATGCCGGCGATTTCAACGGCGAGCGTTCCTATACGCTGGCGCTTGAAAGCAGTGGTCAGGTAACATCCCTATGAACCGGCCGGCCAATGCCCTGCGCGGTGAGGCGATGATTGCGGTGGAAGGCGGGCATATATTGCTGCGGCCCACCTTCGCGGCTTTGGTGGCCTGTGAAGACGAACTTGGGCCGCTCTTCGCCTTGGTCGAACGCGCGGCTGCGGGGGGACTGAAGCTATCGGAAATGGTTAGCCTGTTTTGGCATTGCCGAGCTGACGCCGATGCCGGGGTGACGCGCGCCGACTTTAGCGAGCGCCTGACGCAAGCGGGTCTTGCAGCGATGACGCCTGCGCTCAAAATTCTGCTCGGGCAGATTTTAAGCGGGCGATGACATTTGGTGAAACCGCATTGCGGTTCAGCGCGATCTGCGCGTTACAATTGGGGTGGCGTCCGGACGAATTCTGGAATGCGACCCCAGCCGAGCTGCGCGCCATTTTGCAGGTTGCCGACGGCCAAGACGCGGCCCCGCCTGACCCGAACGAGATTCAAAAACTGATGTCGCTGTTTCCAGATGGATCGGCAGGAGACGAATGATGGACGAAGAAATCGACAGGCTGGTCGTATCGGTCCGCGCCGATACCCGCGCCTTTGCAAGCGACGTAGCGACGATGCGGGCTGAACTTGACGGCCCTTTTGCCGATGGGCTTGAACGCGCGGGCTCCGCATTGGAACGCGGCCTTGCTGGTGCCATCCAGCGCGGGAAGTTTGGCTTCGAAGATTTGCGCAGGGTTGCGCTGTCCGTGCTTTCGGAGATCGCCAGTTCCGCAATTAAGGCAGGCCTCAATAACATAAGTGGCGGTGCGTCCGGCGGGGGCGGTCTGCTGGCGTCATTGGGTACGTTTTTGGGCGCCGCACTTGGCGCACCGGGACGTGCGACGGGCGGTCCGGTGTCGCCGGGCAGGGCATACCGCGTCGGTGAGCGGGGACCAGAGCTGTTTGTCCCAACGACCAGCGGGCGTATTGAAACGGGTGGGGCTACGGGTGCGCCAACGCACGTGCGGCTGACCATCAACGTGTCGGATTCGGGCAAGGGCAGCGCGCCTGCCGCACTTGAGCGATCTTCGCGGCATGTGGCGCGCGCGGTTCGGCAAGCATTGGCGCGGGATTGAACCATGGCATATTGGCTTTGTGACCAACGACGGCAGCAGAAATCTGTGCCCGTCATGCGCTTTGATCCACGTTTCTGGACGGTCAATTTCCCGCGTCCGATGATGGCATCCGTGGTCACAACCGGACCGGAATCCTTGCGTGCGGACGCCATATTTTACCGCAGCGATGACTTGGCAGGCTTGATCTGGGACAGCGCCGATCATTGGGATCATCCCTTATTGGCCTATGAAACCAACCGGGATTACCGCCGGTTGACGATGAAATTCCGGTGGCGGTCGGCGGGTATCATGCCGCTTGATGCCGTCAACGGCCCAACGCTCACCATCAACGGTCGCGATGCGACGGGCGCGGCCAAAAGCTGGTATATCCGTCTTTGGAATTACGCCGTTGGCACGCCGGAAGATGCCGAAATCGTGCTGGACTTCAGCAACCTTCAGGGCGGGTTTCTTTTGCCACAAGAGGCAGACCCAGTCTTTGCAGGCGACATTGACCAGATTTTCATATCGCTCATCCCGCCGGGATATACCGGCTTGCCGGGCAATTTGCCTGCGCCTGTTGAAGCATGGGTGGAACTGACGGGGATTAGATGCGACGGGGCTGGCGTCATGCTGGACACCGGCGATGTCATGATGCCCGAGCATGACCTGAAAATGGCGACGGGATATGACGATGCCTATAACCAGACGCCTGCGCGGCTGGTTCGCCAGATCCATGCCCTTGGCTACCGGCAAACGATCAATCATTATGTAGGCATGAGCCATTATTTCCGGCTCGAGCCGGTGGGTAATGAACATTATGTCAGCTTGGCGGGTGGTGCGCTCAACGCGCCCTGCCGCGCCTGGCACCGAAATTTTGCGGTTCAGGCAAAGTTGCTGGGATTCGATCTGATTTTCTCGCTCAGTTATGAATTGTTCGACGCGCATTGCTGGAATGATTGGAAACAACGGGCTGAAAATGGAGACCGCGCACTAACCGGATGGGTCCCGCCATCCACGTTGCTGTCGCCTGCGCATAACGGGGCGATGAACTATCTAAAGGCGGTCGCGCGGGCCTTTGTCTTCATCCTGAAAGAAGCCGGACTGCCGGTGAAGTTTCAGATTGGCGAGCCATGGTGGTGGATCATGCCCGACGGCCGCATCTGCCTGTATGATGCGGCTGCGACTGCCGCATTTGGCACATTGTCGGTCAGCATATCGGACATAAAGGGTTCAAAGTCGCCGGCGCAAAAGGCCATGCTGGACCGGGCAGGTGCGATACTCGCGGCGTCGACCGCGTCCATCTGCACTGCTGCGACGGATGAGGCAGGATCGGCTGGCATAGAGACATTATTGTTGGTCTATCTGCCAACGGTTCTTGATCCGTCCGCACCCGAAGCCGTGCGCGCCAATGTTCCATTGGAATGGTCCGCGCCCGCGTTCGATGTGCTTCAGCTGGAAGATTATGACTGGGTCACGTCGGGCAACCATGGCGCCACGCGGCGGGCAATCCCGCTGATGGCACAACGGCTTGGCTATCCCGTTGACGCGCAGCATTATTTCGCTGGCTTCGTTCTGCGCCCTCAAGACACGGCGCATTGGAGGGACATTGAAATTGCCGCGCGCGCAAGCAGGGCGAGGGGCACTGCGGAAACCTTTATCTGGGCGCTGCCGCAGGTCGCCCGTGACGGATTTACCTATTTCGAAATTGGACAGGAGGATGCGGCTGTGCAGGAATTTGATGACGTGCTTTTCCCGCTGGACATTGGCCGCGAGGCGGAAGTGACGGCGGAGTTTTCGACCAATATCGTCACCACCCTATCGGGGCATGAACGCCGCAACAGCAGCTGGGAAAATGCGCGCCTTAGTTATGATGTTAGCCCGGGTGTTCGCTCCGAAAATGATCTTGGCATTTTGCTTGCGTTCTTTCGGGCGCGGCGCGGGCCTGCGGTCGGATTTCGCTTTACCGATCCGTTCGACAACAGTTCGCATGTGATGACCGGTGCGCCCGATAGACTGGACCAAATCTTGGGGACAGGTGACGCCGTGCGCACTGCATTTCCGCTTATCAAAACCTATGGTGCCGACGGCCAAGTGAGACGGATTACAAGGCCCGTGCCGAATTCTGTGGCGGTTGCGGTGAATAACGTGGCGGCAACAGGCTGGTCGCTGAATGCTGGCGGAATAATCGAATTTCAAACTGCGCCGGCGATGGGCGCCATTATCACCGCGGGTTTCCGTTTTGATGTGCCTGTGCGCTTTGCAACGGACCGGCTGGATTTTGCGCGGGCAACCTTTGGCGCGGGCGATATGCCGACGATAGCATTGGTTGAAATTCGGGAAGCCACCTGATGGACGCTTGGATGGATGGGCAGCTTATCACGGTCGCTTATGGTTGGCGGTTGGAACGGACCGATGGCGTCACCGTGGGTTTCACCTCGCATGATGCCGATGTGCTGCATGACGGCATTTTGCTGAAATCCAGCCCCGGAATGCAGCCCACGACGGTCGTGCAAAGCGTTGGGTTGGAGAATGACGGATTGGATGTCTCCGGTGCATTAACATCGGACTTGATCCGGCAGGATGATTTGATGGCCGGCCGGTGGGACGGCGCATATTTGGAGATATTTCTTTTTGACTGGTCAGCGCCTGCACGTGGAAAGCGCGTGTTGGCTTCTGGCGAACTGGGTGCGGTTTCCTTTGCAGATGATGCATTTGCCGCCGAACTATTGGGCATCCAATCGCGTCTTGATAAAGCCGTGGCGTCCCAAACCGCGCCCTCGTGCCGCGCGCAATTTTGCGATGCAGCTTGCGGGCTCAGCCGCGAACGCTTTCGTCATTTGGCGACCATATCGCATTTCCAAGGCTATGTGATTTCGGTGAACGGCGGTGCACCATTTACCCCTGGCCAATTGGCATATGGAAGTGTGCGTTGGCTGACGGGTCCAAATGCGGGGCTGGAATTTAGCATTGTCGACAATGGCACGGCGGTGTTGGAGCTGCAGACGGTGCCACAAGCGCCGGTATATGCGGGCGACATGATACAGGTGATCGAAGGTTGCGACAAGCTGATGACGACCTGCGCAACGCGGTTTGGTAACGGCATCAATTTCCGTGGAGAGCCCTATCTGCCGGGAAATGATTTACTGACGCGGTACCCCGGTGCAAATTAGGATCGCGCCGGCCGTCACGGGGCCGCAAGCCAAGGTTGCGCAAACCGCGCTCGATTTGATTGGCGTTCCGTTTTTGCTGCATGGGCGTTCGGCCGACGCAGGGCTCGATTGTGTTGGTTTGGCCGGACTGTGCCTTTCTGCTGTGGGTAAAGACGCGGCTGTGCCCATCGACTATCGGCTACGCGGTCAACATATCGAGCGCGCCTATGCATATTTTGATGGGCGGCAGTTCTCACGGGTTTCGGACGGTTCGGTGGTTGCCGGAGACATCCTCTTGCTGGAACCGGGCGTCCGGCAAATTCACCTTGCTGTCGTGACATATGCAGGCGCGGTGCATGCGCATATGGGTCTAGGCCGGGTGGTCGCAACGCCCTTGCCGCTGCCGTGGCCAACAATCGCGCAATGGCGCCTTATCGGAGACTGACATGGCAACGCTTGTTTTAACGGCTGTTGGTTCTGCCATTGGCGGGCCGATCGGCGGCGCGATTGGCGCTGTCCTGGGGCAACAGATCGACGGCGCATTATTCGCGCCTGCCGCGCGTGAAGGCAATCGGCTGAAGGAGCTGGCCGTTCAAACATCGAGTTACGGCACGCAAATTCCGGCTATATTTGGAGCGATGCGTGTCGCGGGAACGGTGATTTGGGCAACCGACTTGATCGAAGATCGCGCCAAAAGCGGCGGAGGTAAGGGGCGCGCTTCGACGGTCAACTATGCCTATCGGGTCAGCCTAGCGGTCGCGGTGTCAAGCCGGCCAGTAGCCCGATTGGGCAGAATATGGGCGGATGGCAATTTGGTCCGCGGGTCTGACGGCGCATTAAAAATAGACACCCAATTGCGTTTCTATTCGGGGCATAGCGATCAGCAGCCGGACCCTTTGCTGGCATCTGCTGAAGCGGTTGGCCAATGCCCCGCACACCGCGACGTTGCGTACGTCGTGTTTGAAGATTTGCAGCTGGCAGATTTTGGCAACCGCATTCCATCTTTCACCTTTGAGGTGTTCGAACGCGACGGGCCATTGTCGCTGCCAGCATTGTTTCATTCGCTATCGGATGGCGACCTCTTGGCGGAAAGCACGCACTCCATCGTTGGTTTCGCCGCGGGCGGAGCGAATATGCGAGAGGCGATTGCGCCGATATTGGATGCCTTTCCAGTCGAGCTCATCACGCGGGACGGCAACCTTGTCGCCTGCGACGTCGGCGCGAACCCTGACCAACCAACCCAAATTGTCATCGCTATTGAAGAAGATACGCGGAAGCTGGACCCGCCCAGTCACCGGATAGCACCCGCCGGACAAATTCCCGGCACGGTCTCGCTGCGTTATTATGATCCGGATCGTGATTATCAGGCTGGCGTTCAACACAGCATCAGCAAATCTGGCGGACGTGGCGAAGCCAGGTTGGAGTTGCCTGCCGTCCTCAGTGCATCCTCGGCCAAGCGCTTGGTCGAGTTGAAAGCGGGTCATGCGCGCTACGCGCGGAGCACGCTCAGTGCAACGGTCGTAACCTCGGCTGAATTGCTGCAGCCGGGCGATTGTTTCCTCTCCGCCGATGGGAAAAAATGGCAGATCGACGAAATCGAACATGGATTTGGCACGGCACACATTAAGGCACGCATGGCGGCTGGGCCAGTACCGCTCGATCAGATGATAGCTACCCCGGGCCGCCACATTCCATCCGTAGATCAATCAATTGGGCAGACCCGAATTGCCATTATCGACTGCCCGCTGATTGCCGAACGCGATACAAACCAAGCGGTTTTGGCGGTCTTTGCCGGGGGGACGGAGGCGGGCTGGAAGCGTGCCGCTCTCTCAATCCAAAATGAGGGCCAGCTGTTCGATATTGGCGGAACTGCGCCACAGGCTGTGATCGGGACAACGCAGAGCGCGCTTGGATCACATAACGCATTATTGATTGATGAGGTGTCATCTCTCGAGATCGAATTGCTCAATGGATCGATGTTGCTTGCCAATCGTGACACGCACCCTCTGGCATCGGACGCTCCGGTCTTTCATGTAAGCGGTGAATTTATCCGCGTTGGCCGGGTGGTCGCGTTGGGTGCCAAACGATATCGCCTGTCCCGTTTCGCGCGCGCTTGTTTTTCGGATCAACTGTCGGCGCCGGCGCATGCGGCTGGTTCCTGGATCGTTTGGATGGACCCTGCCTCCACGCGGATAATTGCGGCAACAGACTATCACATTGGCCAGACGATAACAGTTGAGGCGCAAGGTCTTGGTGACATCAACCCAGTTGTTGCGACGGCTGTGGCCAATGGACGGGCGATTACGTCTTTGGCGCCTGTCCATGGTCGCGCACGACGTGAGGCAAATGGAGATATTCACCTCAATTGGGTCCGACGTTCGCGCCTAGACCTTGGGTGGGTCGATGGGGTTGATCAACTCATGGTTGAAGATCGCGAGGCCTATCATGTCCAGTTGTTGGCTGACGACAACATCTTGCGCGACTGGACGGTATTCGAGAATGCGTTGCATGTTTCGGCCGACGATTACGCCAGCCTCGGGGTACAGTCAGGCAGCGAACTAGGCTTCAGTGTCCAACAGATAGGCCGATTTACACAATCCACGCCGCTCTTGTTCGGCCTCGCATAAATTTCACATCATCATCTTGTCATCAGGAGGACATATGCCCGTTTTGGAAACAGGCCGTCACAACTTGCCGCTGCTCGCCGTGACGCAGGCGCAAAAAGAAATCACCCATAATGAGGCACTCGTCCTCATCGATGCCTTGCTTCATACAGCAGTCGAAGGTGTCGCATTGACGGCGCCTGCCTTAACCGACAGCGATATTGGCAAATGCTGGTTGGTGGGTTCAGGTGCGACCGGTTTATGGGCCAATAAGTCTGGCCAAATTGCGATATGGATAGGTGGTGACTGGCGTTATCTGATTGCCCATGACGGGATGCGGCTTTGGAACAGGTCCAATGGTCGAGATAGCATTTATACCGGCGGCGTTTGGCGTAGCGGCCCAATTATCGCAAACCCGTCTGGTGGGGCAGTGGTCGACACCGAAGCGCGGGCTACACTCGGTGCGATGTTACAGTATTTCAGGCTAATAGGTATATTGACGCCTTGAGCGGCCGCATCGCAAAAATACGGCCAGTATTCGGATAAAATGCGCGTAATGGCGACATTTTAGCAACAGTATGCGGACATAGCGACTTGCTTCGATGGAACAGAACCGATAGAATTACATTCTATAATTTCCGTTCCTAAAGATAGAAAAAGGGGAAAGTTGATGCGTAAATTAGCCATAGGTTTGGTGCTCGCTTCTACTGCTCTGGCATCACCGGCTTTGGCCCGCGACGACCAGTGGTATGTTGGAGTCGATGGCGGTGCCATGATAGTAGAAGACTTGGCTTTAGATATCGGCACATTGGACAATGCTGCTTCGGTTGACACAAAAAAGGGTTACGATTTCGGCGGCGTAGTCGGCTATGATTTCGGCGGTTTCCGTCTTGAATCAGAAGTTTCATATCGTAAGGCTAATGTTTCTGCTTTCAACAGCCAGACTCCACAGATTACGAGCGGCGCAACTACTGCACTCGCACCTAGCGGCTCGTATCAGATTGACGGCGACGCAAGTGCATTGAGCTTCATGGCCAATGGTATTTTGGATTTCGGCGACGATGATGGCCTTCAGGGCTTTGTTGGCGGCGGCGTTGGCGTTGCACGTGTTGATGTGCAGGCTACATTGGCTGCTCCATCGTTTCTTGACGATTCAGACACCGGTTTTGCATGGCAGGCTCTTGCAGGCGTCCGTGCGCCACTGAGCGATAGCTGGGACGTCGGTCTGAAGTACCGTTTCTTCAATGCAGACAAGGTTGGTCTTGTTGACCGTCTTGGCCGTGCTGTTGACACCCGCTTCCGTTCGCACAGCGTCATGGCAAGCCTGGTTTACAACTTCGGCGGTGTGCCTGCACCGGTTGAAGTTGCGGCACCGCCACCACCGCCACCATATGTGGCGCCACCAGCTCCACCGCCACCGCCGCCACCAGCGCCAGTGTGCAACACCGGTCCTTATATCGTATTCTTCGATTGGGATCAGTCGAACTTGCGTCCTGACGCAGCATCGGTTCTGGACAACGCGGTTGCTCAGTATTCGAACTGTGGCACGGCGAAGGTTATGCTTGCTGGTCACGCCGATAAGTCGGGTAGCGCAAAGTACAACGTTGGCCTCTCCGAGCGTCGTAACACCACTGTGCGTTCGTACCTTGAGTCCAAGGGCGTTGCCGGCGGTGCAATTGCAACCGAAGCATTCGGTGAAACTGCACCATTGGTACAGACTGCAGATGGTGAGCGTGAACCGCAAAACCGTCGCGTTGAAGTTACCTACGGTCCAAATTCGGGAATGTAATTCCGAACGGATCAATATGTTAAAAGAAAGGCCGGTCGAAAGACTGGCCTTTTTTTATGTCGTTAATGGATGCAGCCGAAAGTTCGGCGTTCTTACGCAGCTTTGGTTTTTACCCGGGCCCGGACAGTGGCCGCCTCAAGCAGCCTTGTTTCCAATGCTTTCAACTTGGTCTTGCTTTCGATTTTTGCACCGAAAAGATCTGTCGCATAGAATGTATCTACTGCGCGTTCGCCATAGGTTGCGATGTGTGCACTGTGCAGTGTAACCTTTGACTCGAACAGGGCCAATGCCAAATTGTTCAGCAGTGCCGGCCGGTCCAGCGCATTTACTTCTACAACGGTGAAGCGGTTAGAAGCCTGATTATCGATAAGCACCGAAGGCGCAATTTTAAATGCGTCGGCACGCCGCAGAGCCTTGGGCTTGGCGTCCAGTTGCGTCATCAACTTGGCACGGTTGGTCAATGCTTCTTCGATATTGCGCGCCAAGCGGTCCAATTGGCCCTGCTCGCGGAATGGGCGGCCGAGCGGATCTTGGATCAGGAAATTATCGATCGCCATTCCGTCGCTGCTTGTATGGATCCGCGCATCGATGATATTTCCACCTGCCAAGTGAATTGCACCCGCAATGCGATAAAATAAGCCGGGATGGTCGGCCGCGAAAACCGTAACCAGCGTTGCTCCCCGGTCGGGGTAGTAGCAGGCGTCAATGGCGAGCTCAGTGCCTTCATGTTTCAAGAGATGCCGTGCATTGCGCTCAATGATATCGTCGGGCTCGGCTATCCAATAGGCATCGGGTAATATCTTTGCGAAATGCGCAAATTTTTCAGGAGGCAACTGCAAGGCTGAGCCGAGCTTCGATTTTTTCGACGCGATGCGTTCGTCGCGGCCACGTTGCTTGTGGCCAAGCCGCAGCACTTCTTCAGTGGCTTCGAACAGATCGGATAATAATTGGCGCTTCCAACTGTTCCAGACGCCTGGGCCAACGGCGCGAATGTCCACCACCGTCAAGACGAGGAGCAATTTCAACCGTTCAGGCGACTGAACCGCCTGCGCAAAGTCCAATATTGTTTTGAAGTCGGCAAGGTCACGTTTGAAGGATGTTGCGGACATCAACAAATGGTGGCGTACCAACCAAGCGACGGTTTCCGTTTCTGCGGCTGATAAACCAAGCCGCGGGCATAATGTTTCCGCGACCTGAGCGCCTAAGACGCTGTGGTCTCCGCCGCGCCCCTTTGCAATATCGTGCAGCAAGGTTGCGACATATAATACCCTTCTGCTGACGATATTCCGCATTATCGCAGCCGAAAGCGGATGATCCTGTTTCAGCTTTCCGCTTTCGATGTCCGCCAATAGCCCAATAGCGCGGATCGAGTGTTCGTCGACGGTGTAATGATGGTACATGTCGAACTGCATTTGCGCGACGACGCGGCGGAAATCGGGAATGAACCGTCCAAAAATCGTGGATTCGTTCATCCAGCGCAATACGGTTTCCGGATCGCGACGCGAGGTCAGAATATCTAAAAAGAGCGCGTTGGCCCGCGGGTTCTTTTGGACCGTCTTATCGACAAGCCTGGCGTCGCGCTGGGCCGTCCGCATGGCTGAAGGGTGAATTTCCAGCCCATGCAAATCCGCGAGGTGGAAAATTTCCAATAGCCGAACGGGGTCTTCGACGAAAAACTGATCATTAGGTAATGCCAAACGACCACGGTCGAGTTGGAAGCCATTGAGCTTGCGTGGTTTGCGGTTGAAACTTGGAATGAACCGACGGCCTTTTTGAGCCATGGCTTCATCCAAATGCGCCAAGAATAAGCCCGTAACGTCGCCCACAGTTTTGGCATTCAAGAAATAATAATGCATGAACCGCTCGACCGCCGAACGACCGGGGCGATCCGCGAACTGCATCTGCTCGGCCACTTCGCGCTGCAAATCAAATGTCAGCCGTTCCTCTGCGCGGCCAGTAATATTGTGCATATGGCAACGGACGGACCACAGGAAGTTTTCGGCCTTCCTGAACCGGTTATATTCTTCGACCGACAATAGCCCTACATGGACGAGATCAGATGCCGTTGAGACCTTGTGGATATATTTTCCAATCCAATACAAGGTATGCAAATCGCGCAGGCCGCCTTTGCCGTCTTTGACATTGGGTTCCACAACGTAGCGGCTGTCGCCCATGCGCTTGTGTCGTTCATCGCGTTCGGCCATTTTCAAGCGCACAAAATCGGGCGCCGTATTTGCGACCACTTCGTTCCAGAAGCGTAATGCCGCCTCTTCGTACACGGCACGATCGCCCCAAACGAACCTGCTTTCCAAAAGCGCGGTACGGATTGTTAGATCTTCTTGCGCCATTTTCACGGTCTCATCCAAAGACCGGCTGGATTGGCCAACTTTCAGGCCGAGATCCCAAAGGAGGTACAAAATCGCTTCGACGACTTGTTCGGTCCATGAGCTCCTTTTGTAAGGGGTAACAAACCCGATATCGACGTCGCTATGTGGTGCCATCTCGCCGCGGCCATATCCGCCTACAGCAAGGATAGCGATCCGTTCCGATGCCGACCGGTTCGCCGCGGGATATGCGTGGACCGTTACATAGTCGTAAATAAGCCGGACAATCTGATCGACCAGAAAGGCTTGCTCTGCGGACGCGCGGTAACCCTGTGACGGGTTTTCACCCAGTCGTCTTTTGATTTCGGCACGCCCGTCCGCCAACGCGCCTTGCAAAAGCTCGAGGATTTGCGGACGGCCGCGCTGGGAACCAACCTCTGCGACAATAGACTCAACTTTATCGGCAAGCGCAGTCCTGTCGATAATGTCGCGTTGTTTTATAATCCGGTCGGGCGCTGAAATCATACAGACACTCTAGGCGCGTTCACGCCCTATGTCAGCATCAAGCAGAGACCTTTGCATTATATTCCCGGCGCAAAGCAACGCGGTCGATTTTCTGGGTGCCCAGACGCGGCAATGGCTCTGCCACTTGCCAGAAATGGGCCGGGATTTTGAATGGCGCTAGACGTGGTGCAAGGAACGCTTTGAGCTCATCCTCGGTCAGCTCGACCCCATCCTTCGTCTGATAGACGATGCCTGGAACCTCCCCATATTTGTCATCGGCAATGCCAAACACGGATAACTCGACAATCGAGTCATGTTCATAGGCAGCGGCTTCGACTTCTGGGCAGCTGATGTTTTCACCGCCGCGAATGATGATGTCTTTTTTGCGGTCTACGATGAACAGATAACCGTCTTCGTCGAGATAGCCGATGTCACCGGTCCGGAAAAATCCGTCTGCGGTAAACGCGTCACGCGTCGATTGTTCGTTGTTCCAGTAACCGTTGAAATTCGCAATGGTGCGAATACCGACTTCGCCGCGTTCACCTTGCGGAAGAACATTTCCATCATCATCAAGCATTTGCACTTCGACCAAGGGCTTCGTGGCTGGTCCAGTGCTGGTGGGCTTTTCCAGATAATTATCGGTGAAGTTACCGCAGCCCACGCCATTCGTTTCGGTGAGGCCATAACCCAGCAGCGGATAGCCCCAGCTCATTTCCTTACGGATTTTTTTGACATGATCCACGGGGCGTGGCGCTCCACCAGCCGCAAAGGCCGTGCAGCTGGTAAGGTCATATTTGTGGCGGTTCGGGTGGGTGGCGAGTTCAATACTCATCAACGGAACGCCAACGAAATAGCTGATGCGTTCTTTTTCGATGATGCGCATCGCTTCTTCCGCATCCCATTTCGGCATGAGTACCAACTTACGCCCAATCGCGAAGCTTTGCAGAACCAGCGGAATTGAGGCGGTAACGTGAAACAATGGCACGTTAACCAGCGCCGATGGCTGAGCCGGCATGGCCTGACCAGTGGACGAAAGAAGCTCGAAAAAGACGAGTGTCTGGCCCACGTAACTCATCGCGCCTTGAACAACAGCCCGGTGGTCTGAAACCGCGCCCTTGGACTGACCTGTCGAACCTGACGTGTATAGAATCGTCGCATTGTCTGTGGGATCAAGTGCGGGCAGCGGTGTTTCTGCGCCGCCACCTTTTGATGTCAAGACAGACAGGCCTTGCGTCGGTGCGCCATCATGACCGAATATCAATAGCTCACAACCGCCAATGTCATGCCCTGCCAAACGCGCAGCGCGCTGTTCGTCCGCGAGGACATAGCGACAGCCGACCATTCGGATGCCTTCGGCCAGTTCGCCGCCTTGCCACCAGCCGTTAAGCAAAGTTGCAACGCCGCCGGCCATAACGATGGCCATGTAGGCAATAATCCAGTTGGCCGAATTGCGCGCGGCGATCCCGACCCTGTCGCCTTTTTTAAGCTTGTGCCCCTCAACCAAGCCGCCAGCCAGTGCGCGCGCCGCGGCATAAGTTTCGCCAAAGCTTAGTCGGATGTCGCCATCTACCAAGAATTCCTTGTCCGCATGCGTGGCGCAAAAGAATGCAAGATAGTCGGCCATGTTGCCGGGTGCTTTCGCCAGCATGGGCAATTGCACACCAAATTTTTCAACATAGGTCACCGTTAAAGGGCCATCGTCGGTCATGAGACGATTTATGGTGGCGTCGATCGCGAGGTCCAATTGGGACGGCATTTGATTCTCTCCTAAACTCTTTGTGCACCTTCTATTTCGCTCTATAGGAAAGTCAAAATATCCTGAGGAAAAACTGTGTCATTCGAGATTATTGCTACAGCAGCGAACTATATTCAGTTCACAGACCTTGGTGTTGGCCCCGTTGCGCTTGATCTGGGCTTCTTTCAGCTGCGATGGTATTCCTTGGCATATCTTGTAGGTATTTTGCTTGGCTACGGCTTTTTGCTCAAACTGCTGGCGCGGCCGGGCGCGCCGATGTCGCGGGACCATGCAGACGATATCATTTTATATGCGACGCTGGGCATCATATTGGGCGGACGAACGGGCTATATCTTGTTCTATCAGCCATCGATTTTGCAGAACCCGTTAGATGTCTTCAAACTGTGGGAAGGCGGCATGTCGTTCCATGGCGGCGCGCTTGGAATCATTTTTGCTCTCTGGCTTTTGGCGCGCAAGTATAAGCTCTCGTTCCTACGCGTTTGTGATTATCTCGCATGTTGCGTTCCGTTTGGCCTCTTCTTCGGCCGGTTGGCAAATTTCGTGAATGATGAGCTTTGGGGTCGCGTGACTGACGTGCCTTGGGCCATCGTGTTTCCAAATGGCGGCGATTTGCCGCGGCACCCAAGCCAGTTGTATGAAGCTGGGCTTGAAGGGCTATTGATGGCCGCGATCATGTGGCCGTTATTCTGGAAAACAGACGCTCGCTACAAACCCGGCTTTCTGTGTGGCATGGCGGCTGTGATCTATGGTCTTTCGCGCTTTACAATCGAATTCTTCCGGGAACCGGACCAGCAGTTACAGTGGTTGGTCGAAGCAAGCGGCCTGAGCATGGGGCAGTGGTTGACCACCCCGATGATCCTAATCGGCTTGCTCCTTCTATTTACGGCAGGTTCGCGCAGGCAGCGTAATAGTGTCGCCTGACAGGCAGACGACAAGCCAACGCCTCACACACCGCATTGAAGCGTCTGGACCCATTAGCGTTGCCGAATATATGCGCGTGGCAAACACCGCATATTATGGTCGCGCGGATCCTTTGGGCGCCGATGGCGACTTCATAACGGCACCTGAGATCAGCCAGATGTTCGGCGAAATGGTCGGGATTTGGCTGAGCGATATCTGGTTGCGTCGGGGCCGTCCTTCGCCATGTTATTATGTCGAACTTGGGCCGGGCAGGGGTACGCTGGCTGCCGATGCGCTCCGCACAATGAAGCGTTTCGGATTTGAACCAGAGGTTCATTTTATCGAGAATAGCCCGGCCTTGCGAGAAAAGCAGCTGGCGGCTGTGCCCGCTGCGGTGTTCCATGATGATGTGGAAACGCTCCCAACCGACGCGCCATTGTTCATCGTTGCTAACGAATTTTTTGATGCGCTGCCCATCGCGCAGATGATTGCCACGAACGCCGGCTGGCACGAGAGAGTTGTCGTCCCCGATCATAGTGGACGGTTTGCGGCAATGCCGGGGCCGCGTTCCACGGACGCCCTAGTTCCTAAACAGTTCCGCATGGCGTCGGTTGGAAGTATTTACGAAACGTGCCCGGATGCCGCTTTAGTGATGGACAAGCTTTCCACGCGACTGTCCGGACAGGGCGGGGTTATGTTGACCGTTGATTATGGTTATCTTGAGCCAGCACTGGGCAGCACGTTGCAGGCGGTGCAAAATCACACATATGCGGACCCATTTTCGGATCCGGGCCATTGTGATTTGACTGCACATGTCAATTTCCATGCGCTTTCGCTCTGCGCACAAAGATCTGGCCTCGATGTTGCGGGGCCATGTGATCAGGGTGCTTGGTTGTCGGGATTGGGCATTGATCAGCGCGCCATGATCTTGGCGCAGGCAAATCCTGATCGGGCCACGGAGATTTCCGACGCGCGCAGCAGGCTTGTTGCCCGTGAATCCATGGGCGCGTTATTCAAAGTGATGGCGACATACGCAAAGGGCTGGCCAGAACCAGAGGGATTCGCGCGTTAGTTCAAACTGACGCGGTCAGTTCGCCCATTCGGCAATCTGCAACGCCACCTCATTTGCAGCTGCATTCAACGCGGCGCCAACAGGCGCAGCTTCAACAGCCGCAACGGGTCGGCGGGCTTCAAATCTGCGTTTTTCGGTTGGGTTGGTGCGCGTGATTTTCACTGCATCAAAGACCACCACCGCTTCATTGGTCGCCACGTCCACACCAAATTCCAATAGGCTGCCGGAGATAAAGCGCGTTGCTTTGCCACCGGCATCGACTTCGTTGAGCACCAGATGACCGGTTTTGGCCGACACCGTTTCGGACAATAGTTGCTGCATCAACCGGGCCGGCTTGTCGGCCCAAAACGCATCCTTCACATAGGCAATGCTGCTGGCGTTGATCTGGACAGGCACGCGGTTCGTGTCGAGTTTGCGTGGTACCTCCGGCGATTGTATGACCAAGGCGTCCGTCGCCGATGCCGTTCGGGCTGCACCTGCAGTCACGCTGTTATCGGCGGTCAGCACGAGCATGGAGGGCGGCGCTTTCGTCTCGAAGCTTACACAAGCGCCGAGGCTGAGAATGACGGGTAAGGCCAATAGGCGTGCGCTGGATAATTTGCTGAACATCATTTTTGCTTCCTGCTGCCAGGTTGATAATCGGGCAAGGCCGGCGCGTTGACGACACTGCCAATACCACCCTGATCAACCTTGTCGGTGACGGATTTTAAAGAGACAGACAATTCGCGCAGATCGCGCGCCAATTGCGTAACCTCTGGCAATGTCTGCGTATTTAGCGTTTCAATGGCCGGGTTGGCATTGTTCAACGTCGTTTCCAGTGTAGCCAAACTGCCATTGGCGGCGCGAAGCGTTTTACGCAGTTCAGCCAACATAGGGCGGCCATCGCTATCAAGCAGTCTGTTGGTGGTGCCCGCCATTTTGGTGATTTCATCTGCGGCAAGACCTGCCTTTTGCAACGCGATGCGCGATTCTTGAATCGCGGCGCGCAAATCCGGACCTTGTGTAGCCAGCGTGCCCGACAGATTTTCGACATTGTCCAATATCTGCTCAATGGATTGCTGGTTCTTGTCAGACAGAATGTTCGTCAACCGCTCGGTCAACGCCGAAAGCCGCTCCAACAATAACGGCGCATTGTTCAACAATTCCCCCAAGGCCCCTGGCTTTGTGGGGATAACGGGAACGCCGGTGGGACATGCCGATTTCGGATTGGCTTCTGGACATACCAAGGCAGGTGCGCCCTTGACCGCACCGTCCAGCTGAATTTCAGAAACGCCTGTAAAGCCGACGCCGTTGATCGTCGCAGTGGTACCTTGAAGCACGGGTACGCTATCCTTGATGGCGATGCGAACGCGGACAAATTCTGGATCAGGTTCCCACAATTCAATGCTTTGGATTTCGCCGACCGGTACACCGGAGAAGGAAACGCCTGAGCCCTTCGCAAGACCGTTCACCGACTGCTGAAAGAAAATGTCATATTCTTTCTTGTCGCCTTCGCCAGCGCGTGACAGCCAAACGGTGAATGCCGCGAGCAAGGCGACAAGAAGAAGCGTGATAGCGCCCACCATCACATAGTTGGATTTGGTCTCCATTTTACTGTCCTATGACCTTCCTGGCTGATGCAATTGCGGTTGTGGGTTGTTGCGTTTGTCATGACCGCGACGGGCTGCCCGCCCGCGTGGGCCACTGAAATATTCGTTAATCCATGGGTGATCGATGGCTAGCAATTCCTCAATCGCACCGACCGCGATAACCTTCTTGTCCGCGATTACGGCGACCCGGTCACAAATTGCGTAGAGCGTGTCGAGATCGTGCGTAATCAGAAATACGGTTAGGCCAAGCGTTTCTTTCAAATCCCGCGTGAGATTGTCGAAGTTTGCAGCGCCGATGGGATCGAGCCCAGCCGTTGGCTCGTCCAAAAAGAGAAGCTCCGGGTCCATCGCCAAGGCCCGCGCGAGGCCCGCGCGTTTGCGCATACCGCCGGAAAGCTCGGATGGAAATTTATGAGCGGCATCGGCAGGAAGCCCGCTGAGGTAGATTTTATAATGCGCGATTTCGTCGAGCAATGCCTTGCTGAAATCGGGATAGAATTCGCGCAGCGGGACCTGAACATTTTCAGCCACCGTCAATGTGGAAAACAACGCGCCGCCCTGAAATAATACGCCCCACCGGCGTCGCACGTCGCTGGCCTCATCCTCTTCCTTGCCGATCATGCCTTCGTCAAAAACGCGGATTTTACCGGCAACGGGTTCTTGCAGCCCAATGATCGACCGCATCAACACCGACTTGCCCGTGCCCGACCCGCCCACAACACCAAGAATCTCGCCGCGGCGCACCTCAAGATTCAAATCCTGGTGAATGACCTGCTCGCCAAAGCTGTTGCACAGGCCTTGCACGGAAATGATGTTGGGCTGGTCCATGGTTTAATTCCAGCCAATTTCGCTAAAGAATATGGCGAAAAATGCATCGAGAACGATGACGAGGAATATGGCCTGCACGACCGCTGCAGTGGTTTTCAATCCGACCTGCTCCGCATTGCCATGCACTTGCATCCCTTGGAAACAGCCCGCCATGGCGATGATTGCGCCAAATACTGGTGCCTTAATCATGCCAATCCAGAAATCGGTCATTGGCGTAACTTCACGTAGCCGCTGCACAAAGGTTGCAGGTGGAATTTCGAGAACGACCCAGCACAAAAGTCCGCCGCCGATCACGGACATCAGCGATGCGAATATGCCCAACAAGGGCATCATCATAACGGCTGCAATGACCCTTGGAACAACCAAGGCTTCGGCTGGCACGACACCTATGGTGCGCATCGCATCAATTTCTTCGGTGATTTTCATCGTGCCGATTTGCGCCGCAAAGGCGGAGCCCGACCGACCGGCGACCATGATCGCGGTCATCAAAATTCCCAATTCGCGAAAGGTCAGCCGCCCAATCAGGTTGATGGTGAACACTTCGGCGCCAAATTGCCGTAACTGGACCGCGCCTTGTTGGGCGATGACGATACCGATCAGAAAGCTCATCAGGCCAATGATACCCAACGCACGCACACCGACCATGTCAAAATGCTGGACCACGGCATGCCAGCGGAAGCGGCCGGGGTTCATCGCAAGTATGAAACATGCCTTCACAACCTGACCAACAAAGCCCAGAAATTGCAAAAGCGTTGTAAAGCTGATGATGACACTATGGCCCACTTCGGCCAGGAACCGCTCAAATGATGGCGGATGTGGTTGCGGCGGTATATCGGCCTGATCCGCGCCACTGACAGCTTGCAGCAGGCGACTTGAGTCTTTACCTGCACCAACGATTTCTGCGCCAGATTCTTTTGCGGTGCGGTGAACAAGCCACGCGCCAACCGTATCCATATGTTCAACCGCACTGAGATCGATTTTGCGCACATCGGCGGACAAATCGCGCAAGCGGCCGTCGACATCGCCGATCAAAGCTATGGTAAAGCTGCCCGATAAGCGGAGGATTTGCCCGCCATCGGCTAGGTCTTCTTGCAAGAACTCTGCAGCGTTAGCCATAGCCATATAACTGGCGTATAAAGGGAAGTATCACAAGCCTCTAGACTTCTTCCATTATATTATGCCTGTAGCAGACCGATGACTGATGCCAAACCAACGCTGCTTGCCATATATGATATGGACAAGACCGTCACGCGACGTGCCACCTATAATGGGTTCCTCCTGCATATGGCGTTTAACAAGGCACCGTGGCGATTGTTCCTCGCGCCGTTATTGCCGATTGGGCTGGCATTATACGCGCTGAAGCTGTGGGACCGTGCGCGGTTAAAGCAGTTTTCGCAGACATTGCTTATCGGCCATCGCGTTCCAACGGCGCGATTTGCCAAATATCTGGAAAGCCATGCCGACATTGTGGTGGGCAAAAATGTCTATCCACAGCTGCTTGCGCGCGTGGCGGAGGAAAAGGCGGCGGGCTATCGCCATGTCATGGCAACGGCGTCATACCGGCTATATGTCGACGCGATCGCAAAGCGGCTTGGCTTTGATGACGTTATAGCGACGGACCTTGCCACGGACAGCACCGGCCATGTTCTGGCCCGCATTGACGGGCATAATTGTTACGACGTGGCGAAGCTTGAACGGGTCAAAGGCTGGATGCAAACCCATGGTCTGTCACGCGAAAATTGCCACATCCGTGCCTATTCAGACCATGTGTCCGATGCCCCGTTGCTCAGCTATGCCGATGAACCTTTTGCAACCAATCCGCACGGGCCCCTTGCCCGACTTGCGGCGTCCAAAGGTTGGCCCATATTGGATTGGCGTGATCCTAAAGCCTAAGCGAAGGCCTGTTCGAAGTGGGATAGCAGCCTGGCTTAATCTTCCTCGATTAAGCTCGTGTCGCGCGTTTCAGGAAGCATCAGATACGCAATAACCGTTGCACCGACGCAGATCGCGACATACCAGAAAAATCCCGTTTCGTTGCCCGTACTTTTGAACCACAAAGCAACATATTCCAGCGTCCCGGCAAATATGGTGTTCCCGACCGCATAAGGAAACGCAACGCCCAGTGCGCGGATATGGGCTGGAAACATCTCAGCTTTTACCATTGCATTGTTGGCGGTATATCCGCCGTGCAGTGTAATCGGGATCAGGATCAGCGCCAACGCGACGATGGGCGAGGTGGCTTGGCCAACCAATGTATAGATGGGTACGGCGGCCAACGCGACCCCAGCGCCTGCGATCAGCAACAACGGTTTTCGCCCAAAGCGGTCGGCCAGCATCCCGGCAATGGGCTGCAGACAGAATGACCAAATCAACACGCCGGCGATAATCAACGTCGCAGTTTGCTTTTCAAAACCAGCGGTGTTGATCAGATATTTCAGCATATAGGTGGTGAAAGCATAAGAGGCGAGGCCGCCGCCGCCCGACATCACCGCAACCAATATGCAGGAGCGTTTGTGGTCCCGCCAAAGCAATTTCAGCGATGAATGTTCGCGTTTCTGGTCAATATTGGTGAACGATTTTGTTTCAGACATCGTCCGGCGCAAAAGATAGACGCACAATGCCAGCATTGACCCAATCACGAACGGTATGCGCCATCCCCAATCGCCCATTTGCGCCTCGCTCAATAGCGCCTGTAAAATCAGGGCGACCAAAATGGCCAGCAACTGCCCCCCGCTCAGCGTTGCATATTGGAAACTCGACCAAAAGCCGCGCCGCGCCGCCGGGGCCATTTCCGACAAATAAGTGGCACTTGACCCATATTCACCGCCAACCGACAGCCCTTGCACCATCCGTGCGATGACCAAGATGGTCGGCGCAACCACCCCAGCCTGCGCATAAGTTGGCGCAAAGGCAATGGCGAGTGAACCGCCCGCCATTAATAAAACGGACAAGGTAAGCCCGGCCTTTCGGCCATGCTTGTCGCCATAGATACCCATCACCCAGGCACCGATTGGACGCATCAGAAAACCAGCCGCAAAGATTGCCGCTGTGTTGAGCAACTGGGCTGTCAAATCGCCTTCAGGAAAAAACAACGGCGCGAAATAAATGCTGAATGTCGCGTAGGCGAACCAGTCATACCATTCGACCAGATTCCCTGCGGAACCGCCAATTATCGATTTAAACCGTTGCCGTGTTATGCCCGATTCAGCCACCATCATTGCTCCGTATTCCAATCACTGACATTTGTCCGCCATAGCCCGGTTCACTGCGGTGGCAGCTGCGCCGATAGCTAAAAAAGCGGTCCGGTTGGCTGTAGGTATCCTGTCCCATGCATTCGACCATTGTGATGCCGGCGGCGGCAAGCCGCGCCGCAACATAGCCTTCGATATCAAATTGGTAATGATCCGCTTTGCCGTCGCGGAAAAACCGCGCATTTTCGGGGTTGGCGTCCGCAAAACGTTCAAAGAAGCCTGCATCAACCTCATAGCTTTTTTGTGCGATGCATGGGCCAATCGCGCAGGCTATCCGTTCGCGCTGTGCACCCAGTGCTTCCATCGCCAATATCGTGTTTTCATTGACGCCTGAGAATGCGCCCTTCCATCCCGAATGCGCTGCACCAACGATACCGGCTTGCCTGTCTGCAAATAACACCGGCACGCAATCCGCGGTTTGGACAGCAAGCAGGATATTCGGCCTATCCGTCACCAGCGCATCGGCCTTGGGCGGGTCGTCTTGGTCAATGGGCCCCGTGACGGTGAGCACGTCGGGCGAATGGATTTGGTACACCCGCGCAAGTGCGGCGCCGGGCATTACAGCCGCAACCGCACGCCGCCGGTTTTCGATGACATTGTCGCGCACATCGTCTGAACCAAGGCTGCAGTTCAACCCCGCATAAATGCCTGCGGAAACACCGCCAACGCGTCCAAGGAACCCGTGCGCAATGTCACCCAGTAATTTTGACTTGATAACGTCGACGGTCACGTGGCGTGGTTCCTCCCTATCTGCTTAATTGCAACTGCGGCGCTTGACGGCAAGCCATTAGATTGCGAACCCATGCCGATGCACCGTCACATGCTCATATTCGGAATGGGGTACACCGCCTCGCGTCTCGCCGACAGCCTTCGTGAAAGTGGCTGGCACGTCACCGGAACGCGGCGGATGAGCGGCGGCGACGCGATTGCCTTTGACGATGAAGCGGCGGTGTGTGCCGCAATAGAAAACGCAACACATATCCTGTCGAGCGTTCCGCCTATGGGCGAGGGCGGCGACCCCGTGCTTTTGAAATATGGCGACAGGATTGCAGGTGGTGACGCCTCTTGGCTCGGCTATTTGTCCTCAACGGGTGTGTATGGCGACACGGGCGGTGCATGGGTCGACGAGAGCGCGGCTATTGGTGAAGGGCGCCGAACTGCGCGCGCCGATGCTGACTTAGCGTGGCAGGCCTTGCGCAACGACGTAGCTGTCTTTCGCTTGCCCGGTATTTACGGCCCGGGTCGATCTGCGTTGGAACGCGTCGAAGATGGCAAAGCACATCGGATCGACATGCCCGCGCAAATTTTCAGCCGTGTGCATGTTGATGACATTGTTAGCGCCGTCATTGCCGCATTTGATGGGCCCGCTGGCGTGTATAATATTGCAGACGATGTTCCAGCGTCGCAAAATGATGTCATCGAATATGCGTGCGATCTTTTGGGGCACGAATGGCCGCCACTGATGACGTTGGACGGGGCAGGGCTGTCGCCTATGGCGCGCGGATTCTATGCCGAAAACCGGCGTGTTTCAAATATGAAGGCGAAACGGCTGCTCGGATGGGCACCGAAATATGCCGATTACCGGCAGGGCCTCAGCGCATTATTGGCTGCGCGCGCAATAATATAGAATTGGACTACCGGCTTGCGGGGCTGGAAACGGTTTGGTGGGTGAGAGGCAAGGCATTCACCTCACCCCCTTCAGTACCCTAAGCCTTACGCGTCTGCATTGCGACAACGAGGCCAACCATGACCAGTGCTCCGCCTGCCAGCGCCAATGTCGACCAGACATAGCCTTCGAAAATTGTCGACAGGATCATCGCAAGGACCGGAATGACCACGCCCGTGTAAGCAGCCTTGCCGGGGCCAATGTCGCGGATGAGGCGAAAATAAAGCGGGAAGGTTACGACCGAACCGACGATGCTCAGATACAGCACACCGCCGATATATCCGGGACGCATGTCGATGACTGGCGGACCATCCATCACGAATGCAAAAGCCGCATTGGCCAAGCTGGCCCAGAACATTGACCACGCCAATATCGTGATCGTTGGGTATCGTGCAACCTTTGGCGTCACCTGAAGCACATTGGAGACCGATGCTGTAGCGACGGCACATATCACCAGAAATAGCCCAATCAGTGCATCGGTCCCGCCCATAGGGGCAGCACGGTATTCCTGTAGCATCAACAATCCGACCCCGACGCAGGCAATCGCTGAGCCTAATATGAATGCTCCGCTGATTGACCGTCCAAGCCAATATTTGGCGAGCACCGCATTGGGCACAATCAACAGCGCGAAGACCACTGCGACCAATCCCGACGTGATATAATGTTCAGCGGCATAGACAAAATTGTAGTTCATCCCGAATTGCATCACGCCAAGTAGGATTGTCCAACCGACCATTGGCCGATCTATCTTCACCGGCTGGCGCATCACGATGACGAGGATGAACATGGCAATGGCGGCCACAATCATGCGATAGGCCACAGACCAGGTCGGCGGCACTGTGCCCAATTGATCGCGGATGACGAGCCAGGTCGATCCCCAGATGAGCGACGTCACCATAAAGGGTATCCATACCCGTGGCGCCAGAAATCCAGGTTCTACGACGCTCTGCCCCCCGGTCGTGCTCATAATGCAGCGATCGCGCGGGCCAGCGGGGCGACGTCGGTCTCGGTATGTTGCCAACTGGTGACGAGCCGCGCCGCGCCCCAGTTTTCGTTGACAACGCCCCAGTCGTAAAAGTCAAAACCTTGCGCCCGCAACGCCGCCGCTTCAGCGGGCGTCAGGCGCAAGAATATCTCATTGGCTTGCACCGGATATAGCAATCGTTCGGCTGCTGCACCCGCAATGATCTGCGCCGCTGCGTTGGCCGAACGCGCATTGGTGAGCCACAGATCATTCTCCAGCATCGCCAGCAATTGCGCTGCAAGGAAGCGGCCCTTTGACTGCAAATGCCCAGCGCGCTTGCGCCGATAACGGGCAGCGTCGGCGAGCGCCGGGTCGAAATAGACCAACGCCTCTGCGCCCATGCCGCCATTTTTGACGAAGCCGAAACTCAATATATCGACGCCGGCGTTCACCGTCACATCGGCTGGTGCACAGCCCAAGGTCGCCACTGCATTGGCAAAGCGTGCGCCGTCCATATGCAGGCTAAGGCCGCGATCGTGGCACAATGCACCAAGTGCCGCGACTTCCGCAGGGCTGTAGACCATGCCATATTCGGTTGCGTTGGTAATCGACAATGCTGCCGCCTGCACCTGATGCACATCGTTGCGAATGCCGTTCAGGCAAGCCTCGACGGTTTCAGGCGTTACCTTGGCGCCCTCACCTTCGACCAGCATCAGCTTCGCACCAGCGGTGTAGAAACCCGGCGCGCCGCATTCATCAACCTCAATATGGGCTTCACGGTGGCAAATGACGCCCTGATGCGGCTGAACAAGCGACGCCAGCGCGAGGCAGTTGGCACTTGTGCCCGTTGCCACCCACAGCACCGCGACATCCCGGCCGAACATAGCGGAGAATGCGGCATCGAGCCGCGCACTCCATTGGTCACCATCATATGCGGTATCGATATGGTTGGCATTGGCCATGGCTTGCATGACAGCGGGGTGCACCGGGGCGGCATTGTCAGAGAAGAAACGCATGAGCATCCGCATGGCGGGAAAACAAGCCTGCCGTCAAGCGCTTAGCGGACTTGCATGGCGTCAATATACAGGATCAACTGCCGTGGGGGAACATTTCATAAGGGAATATCCCGGCTTCCTTCATACCCAAGCCTATCCCTGATATCGCCTGTTTTCACATCGAATGGCATGTCGGACTTGATCCTTGCATCGCGGCCAGCCAATGTCGGTGCATAATATGATTGGGGGAAGCATGATGGCAAAGCGCGTGATATCTGGATTGGCTCTGCTTGCGGCCATGTTTGGGCCAGCCACTGCGGCAGTATCGGCGCCCATCGTCATGCGCGAGACCGAGGCACAGACACCCGCGCTGCCGCCTATATTGAATGCCCGTGAAAGGGCCGCGACCGAAAACCGCATTTTAGCCGCGCGGTTGGATACGATCATTCCTGCCATCATGCGCGAACAGGGCATTGATGTGTGGCTATTGGTGGCGCGCGAATATTTTGAAGAGCCCGTGGTCGCGTCGATGCTGGATGCAGAGAATATGCACGCACGGCGCCGGACAATCTTGATTTTCCATGATCCGGGTAACGGAAAGCCGATAGAGCGTCTGACGGTTAGCCGTTATGGACTTGGCGGCCTGTTCGCGCCGGCTTGGGACCCAAATAAGCAGCCTGATCAGTGGCAAGCGGTCGCAGACTTAATCGCCGCGCGCGATCCGGCCAAAATTGCGATCAACACATCGGACCTATATCAATTCGCCGACGGCATGACGCTCAGCCAATATGAAAAATTCACGGGCGCGTTGCCCGCAGCATTGCGGTCGCGGATCGTCAGCGGCGAAACGCTCGCTATTCGCTGGCTTGAGACGCGGACGCCCGCGGAGATGGAAATTTATCCCAGCGTCCTGCGCACTGCCCATGCGATCATTGCGGAAGCGTTTTCGCGTGCCGTAATCACCCCGGGCGTGACAACGGCGGAGCAGGTGCAATGGTGGTATCGTGACCGGCTGCTTCAGCTCGGCCTCGAACCATGGTTCCATCCTTCGGTCGCGATCCAGCGGGCAGGGGCGAAGGGCATGTTGGAAGGCGACGAAGTCATTCAGCCGGGCGACCTGCTGTGGACAGATTTCGGCATCAATTATCTGCGGCTCAGCACCGATACGCAGCATCTTGCCTATGTTCTGAAACCCGGCGAGCGCGATGCGCCTGCTGGCCTCCGGCAGGGGTTGGCGAACAGCAACCGGGTGCAGGATATACTGAGACGCCACTTTGCAGTCGGACGCAGCGGGAATGCCGCCTTGGCACTGGCGCGGGCAGAAGCCGTGGCGGTCAGGCTTGATCCGTCGATTTATACGCACCCGATTGGCTTGCATGGTCATGGCGCCGGGCCGTCCATTGGCTTTTGGGATAACCAAAACGCCGACCCGCGTGGAAGCGGGATGATAAACGCCAACACAGCATGGTCCATCGAGCTTACAACTTATGCTGCGGTTCCCGAATGGGGCGGGCAACGCGTGGATTTCCGCAGCGAAGAGAATGCTTTTTTTGATGGCAAGACGGTGCGTTTTATCGATGGACGACAAACTGAAATCACGCTGATCCCGTCAGGGCAGTGATTTGGTCGCAGCGTTCCTGCGGGGCTAGAAATCAAGGGCAATCTCGGCATGGTCTATTGCCATCAAAGCCGACCGCTCTGACATAGCCAGAAACATTGCGTCGCCCCGGTCGGTTTGTTCCACGACCATGGACGCCGTTACGCCCATGAGCATTCCCGAAAAAGACGCAAGCCGATAGGCATCCCACTGGTGGGCAAGGTCTGCGAAGGGTACATTGTGCCGATCTAATTGCGTTCGATAACGCGCCAGAAGACCGTGCTCTTCTGCTTTACGCGTAGCCGGGTCCATCGATGTGCCGAGGTAATAGGCTATGTCGCTTGCACCTTCGCCGACACCAACCGTTTGCCAGTCGACGATGACGATGGGCTGGTCTTTGTCGTCGGCGCAGTACAGCATATTATCTGGACGAAAATCATTGTGCGTTAGACAGCGTGGCCCCGAACGTGAGTCTAACCATCGTTGGATATTGCCCAAATAACGCTCACCGACGAGTTTCATCTCTTTGGTGATCCGGTCGCTATATCGGTCACAAAATGCGGGCCAAAGCATCGCATAAATCGCTTCGCTGTCTATCTGGGGCGGAACAGCTTTCGTGCCGCTGAGCCAGTCAAGCGTGTCGAGCGATGGATCGCCCCACCAGGCCGCGTGAATGCCAGCCGCCGCATCCATCGCCAGTTCGGCTTCTGCGCGTGTTGGAACTAGCAATTGGTTGCCCGGTGCATGTGATGGAAGATCGTGCATCAGCAACGCAAAATCGTGGCTGTCGTCATCAAATGCGATAAAGAGATGGTTGGGTATCGCCATCGGTTTCTTACCCGCAAAAAGCGCATAAAAACGGCTTTCACGCATATATGTCATATAGGATCTACCGGCAGCTTTGCTGACTGGATCATTGGATGGCAATTTTGCAACGAGCGTCGGAGGCGCCCCGTTCGCAGGGCCATCATATGTCAGTTTAAGGCGGTACGTCGCGCCGACCTGTCCTGTGCCTATGGCGTGCGATTCAACCGACATGACCTTGGCATCATAGCCATTATTATGCAGCTGCTCCGTCAACCAAGCGGGGGTCATATCGGCCAGACTGGGGATTGCATCAATCATTGAAAATGCTCTTCAGACCCAGCGGTTCATAAGCGCCAAGGATCAACTGTTCGAGAATGCCTGTACCTGTCCGACTGTCATTACCGAGCGTCATGGTAACGCGAGAGACGGCCTGTATGTGGAGATGATCGGCGCGGCCTGCCTCAACGGTCGTCAGGTCAATATCTTCGCGCTCTACCGTTAATACACCCTTCCAACCACCATGTGGCCATTCCGGGTGGCCGTAGCCAATGCCGCGCATGAGAAAAGCAGTATCCGGTTCAAAGACGGCCGTGACATTTCGCCCATCTGCGAATTCTGCTTTAAGTACTGCCTGTTCCGCGTGACGCCAGCCGGGCTTAAGCGTGACCGCCATTTCGCACGCGTCGCTTTCCAACATTTCATGCGCAGCTGCGCCGTCCGGGCACCATACCGCCCGGATATTCCAGTGTCGGCCCTGCGCATCATCATTCACATGAAAATAGAGTGCACCATCGTGAAAATTCACGGGGCTCCACAGCCAGTAGAATTGGGGGATAGTTTGCGGGACCGTGGGCTGGGGGTCGCTGGCGCCAATGGGACGGATCCCCCAACTGCGGTCACGCGTGCCAACAGCACCGTCGATATCCCGCCGAATGCCATCTACTTCAATCCAGCCCTGCCAATGCCCGTTTTGCGTCATGCGGGTATAATCCATAAAGGTCCGCGGCCCGATCCTTCGGGTGAAGCGCGGCTCTTCAACGGGGAATGCGCGGCCAACAAAGGTCAGATTGGCGGATATGCCTTCATGGTTGTCGACGACAACGCGCAGCGACTTAAGTGGTTCGAGTATCTCAATGGTGATCGGCCCGACGGTGAGATCCATCCGTTCCATATCCAATAAGCGGGAGGCATGAACGCAATATTGGACATCGCCTCGGATGTAGGAAAAATGGGCATCGGCAACGTTCAGGTGCGGATAAACGCCAAAGGCGATCGCGAAAAAATCGCTGCCATCTGCCTGATAGCCGTTAAAAAAATACCGATCGTAAAAGTTCCGATCTGTCCCGGAATATGCGATGGGCTCAGCTGTCTGGTGGATTGGATATTCGTCGCCTTTAGTTAGCATCAGCCTGCATCCTCCCTATACTCTTTTGGCGTTTCTGGGCTGGACGTCGTTTTCCAGAATGCTGCGATCCAGCTGTGCACCGCTCTCAGGCGGGAATTGTGCTTTCAAATACAAGCTGATTCCCGTACCTCGTTCGGTGTAGCAACGCCCCTCCTTTTTGATTTTCTATCATGGGCCCTATGACTAGGCAAACCATTGGAGTTATCTGCCCCGTCAAATGCAGCTGCCAAATGCATTGTTATGCCATTCCATAAGCTGCTCCGATGCGAGCGCGTCATAACTTTTTAGAGAAGGTCAAATCCTGGCGCGTGGTGCAGTCTGGTTCGGCCCGGCGTGTCCTGAGGGCGTCATTGCGAAGTTTGGGACGCTCATTCCTCAGTTCGGATTTTCCATGTCATCTTCTTTGCGTCCGGCGAAGTGATCGCGGGATGCAGCCTCAAAGGCGGACGAACAGCATGACTTTAACGTATGCACAACATGGGGTGTCGCAGGGGGTGACCTTTATCTTCTCGATGTCGAGCGGGCGCGGAGAGATTTTCCATCGTTAAAGCGGCGCATTGTGGAACTGGCGACCCAATGGAACGCCCGCAATATCATCATTGAAGACAAAGGGTCAGGCACATCTCTCATCCAGCAGCTGCGGACCGAGCATCATGGCACGCCTTATCCCAACGCGTTCCTGCCAAAGGATGACAAGATCACGAGGCTCCATGCGCAATCCGCCCGTATCGAGGCTGGTCATGTTTGGCTGCCCGAGCGGACGCCTTGGCTTGAGGATCTTCGGGCCGAGATCGCGAGCTTTCCGCATGGCCGTCACGATGACCAGGTGGACTCTATCGGCCAGTTTCTTGCGTAGCATTTTTCTGGGATGAGTAAGGCGGTTCAGCTGGTCCAGTTGGCGGGGGTGTAACAACATGAACCCTGTCCAGCCAACACAACAAACTTTTTGTGGACCGTAACGGCAGCTTTGCGCCCAACTGCAGTCATTCTCTGATAAAACAGAAAGGGCGATAAGCAGACGATCATTTGGCTGATTAATCTGCAAACTGAGTCAATTAGGTATCCGGCAGTCGTTTATCTATTGGTACGTCGGTATGACTACAGAACGGCTGGACAAAACGCCCTTCTAGTGTTCATCGTTTTATCGATCCGCTAGTTTCCGAGCGGACGGGTAGTTATTGAGGTGGTTGAGTGACGGCACACTGCATTGCCGGTCCGCCTCAGCTTAGCTTATGCAGCGTTGATTAATTCGACACAGCTTATGGAACGTTGGCCGCTGTGGCGGTCCAGTTGGATGACAACGTCGATCATGGACCGGGCGTACTCCATCGTTTCGAGGCGGCCAAGGCCAAGTCCGGCTTGCATACACATGAAGGCAATTTGTTCGAACGCACCTTGGGGTGAATTGGCGTGCACCGTACTGATGGAACCGGGATGGCCGGTATTGATAGCCCGTAAAAACGTGACCGTTTCGCCGCCGCGCAATTCGCCCACGATCAATCGGTCCGGCCGCATACGCAGCGACGCGCGCATAAGATCGTCCACCGTCACGCGTGCCTCACCCTGATCGCCGGCCACAGCGACCAAGCCAAGCGCATTGTCGCTGCTCAGCCGGATTTCAGGGGTGTCCTCAATGGAAATGACCCGCTCATGTTTCGGAATTTCCTTTAGCAGCGCGTTCAGCAATGTCGTTTTACCAGACGACGTTCCGCCAGAAATGAGGATCGTTTTGCGCGCCGCAACGGCCGCACGGAAAAAGCCTAGATAATCTTGTTTCTGCAAAAGCGCCGCAAGCATGGGGCCATCGTTGGCGGCACTACGCACCGATGGAAGCGCGCTTTGTTCAAAATAGCTCTCCAGCGTCATGTCTTGCAGCCGGTGTTTGCGGATCGCGAGCGCAACCTCGCCGCGCGTTGCAGGCGGCAACACCATTTGCACGCGGGCACCGCCCGGCAATATGGCGGCGAGCAACGGACTTTCGCGGCTAACCCCTTGATGGTTGATGCGCGCGATCTGGTGCGCAAGGCGTTCCAGCAACTGGCTATCAATCTGTGGTGCGTCGTGGCGCTCCATCTGCGCAAACCCAAGCCGCTCAACCCATATTTCATGCGGCCGGTTCACCAAAATCTCGGTCACATCATCGCAGGCCAGCCATTCGCCAAATGGCGCTAGATAGCTGTTGAGATAGACATTTTCGGCATCGCCAGCCACGGGCGCCGCATGCCTCATTGCGCATCGCCGTCGGTACCCGAAAAATCGAGGTCGCGGGCGATGAAGATACGGATGGCTGTCCCTTGCGCAACTTTTACCGTCGGCGGGATGTTGATGTCCCGCTGCAAGGCAATACCGGCAACGCTTTTGGCATCATCGGCCGTGCGGACGATGACATCATTGCCACCCTGCTGCAAAAGCCCAAGGCCGGATTGCACAACTGACAACAATATCGCCGAGCCGAAGCGTTTCAGGAAGTGGCTATCGACTTTACCCCCTAAGCCCGCACGGCCAAGCGGGTCGGTGACGGGCGAGCCCAGCGACACGGTTACGCCATCGGGGCGGGTCAGCCGTGTCCAGACGATGAACGCACGCGATTGCCCCGCGGCGAGACCCGAGCGATATTGTCCGATCAAGCGGCTTCCGCTTGGGATGAGCACCCGTCGGCCGTCAAAGCCCATGACGTCGCGGCTAACCACGGCACGCACATATCCGGGCAGATCTGAGTTTATCGCCGTTTCAAGGACGCCCGCGATAATGGCGCCCTGCGGCACCGTATAGCTGCTGTTGGCGATACGCACCGCGCGGGCAGGCGCGTTTTCACCTGCTGCAACGCGGTCGGAAAACCTGTCATCTGCGCTCAAGTCGTCATTTTTTGCGCCTGCCAGACCCGGCGTGGGCGGGACCATCGCGACGCCGCCTTTTGTGGTATCCACGACGATGCCCGGCGCTTGAAAGCGGTTCGGACCAATAGCTACAGGTCCGACAATGCCAAGTGCTGCCCCATTTGGGTTATTTATGGGCGGCGGCACAAGCACGGGCGGCGGCAATTCCGGTGGGCCCGGACGCAACGTTGGTTGCGGCACAAGACCGCCGGGCGGAACAACCGCAGCTGCGGTGCGGGCGGCAGCCTGTGCCGCAACTTGGTCTGCTTCATTCCGGCTGTTGGCCAGGCTGCTAAAGGTTAAAATGGCCAGCAAGCCAATGCCCACTACGCCCAATTTCATTCCCGGGGATAGACCATTTGGCATGGCCACCGGCGACAAAATCCGTTGGTTCGCCTCTTCAAGCGTATCAGAATCGATGGCGGTGCGCGGGTCCGTATTGCCCGATTTAAATATGCTCACGGCTTTGCCTCCATCGATTTGCACCCAAAAAGTCCGCATTTCTTCTTTGGCGCGCGTGGCTTCGGGGCATCTGCGCCGGGTGTCGGCACGGCATAGGCATCGTTAAAGATGATCGTGACTTCTTTGCCATGACGCAGCACAAATTGCGGCGCGATTTGTTCCACAACAGTGTACGGCCCGCGCACAGCGAAGTTGACGATGCTTTCGCCGGCATCGGGCGTGATGCTGAAAATGGCAGGCGCCGCCGATCCAGCGGCAAAGCGGAAATAGGTCGCTTTGCCATCGTCAAACACTTGCTCCGGCACATTGGCCGTTGCGCCGTCATAGCTGTAGGCGCGGTTCCACAATTCAGGCGGGGTCGAAATCAACGGCGGCGGCGTTGCCATACTGTCGTCTGCGGTGACTTTGGGCGGATAACGGAAACGCACAGCATAAATAATCTGGCTTTGCGGCACGCGCAGGCCGGATTTGGCCAGCAGTTCTAAATTGTACCGCCGCATATTTGTGATGATCGATAAATTGGTCGCAGGCGGCAAGCCCACGGGTTTCAGGAACATGACCGTTCCTGCGCCATTGGGGGTCACCTGCCAACCAGAGGCGTCGCCAATGCCGACGGTTTCAATCTGTTCACCGGCCTCAAATTCAAGCATCATTTGATAGCCGGTATGGCCGGTCAGACGAATGATGGCATCGGGGTTATAGTCCACATAGCGGATATTTGGCGCAACCTGCGCTGATGCTGCCATCGGCTGCATAACAGCGACGCCAATCGCCATGGTGATAAGGGCGAGCCAATGATAATGTCGGGTCATGCAACGTTCCTAATGGCTTTAATCGGCGCGCGGACCGCATTGACGGGGCCCCGCGAAATACGCCGGTCGGAATAATTGTTCGGCTGTCCTGCTTGATTGGCATCCGCATATGCCGGCTGCGGCGACAATATCCTGCGTGCGTTGCCCGGGCCCATATTTGCGGTTGCTGCGGCGGAACGCTCAATGGCGCCGACCAGCGACTGCATGCGTTCATTATACACGACATTGCTTGACGGCATCGGGACATCCGCGGCTGGCGTGGAAACCAGATTATCAACTGCGCGATGTTGCCCAAAGGGCAAGGTCCAGCCGCTGACAATCGTGCGGCCAATGCGGAACAACTGCACCGCCACCGCCACCATGATGAGCACGATGACCAATATCGTCAAAGCCGCGCGCAATGAAAAATCACCCTGGCCCGCGGACACATACATTTGCGTCAATATGGGCTCAAGCGCCGCCAGTGCCCCTGCTGATGTGATCATCGTCATAATGGGCACCAACGCCATCATGATCGCCGCACGGCCCCAGCCGACCGCTAAACCGCGTGTAGAGGGGAATAAACCCAGTACGGCAAAGACGGGGCCAAGGAGTAACAACAGGCCCAGGATGATTTTCGCCACGACCAAGACACCTGCCGATGCCAGCACGAGGAACAGCGCGCTAAACAATAGCATATTGGGGCCAAGAGAGTCCTTTGGCGCGACAACAGCGGTGATATTGTTTGCGGTCACTGGAAGCGCCCCGGGTGCTGGCGCCGCTGGGCTTGCCGGCAACATCTGTTCCGGCCGCGCGTCAAATTCGGTCCAGGCATCCGCAAGGTCGACCATACGCCCCGACAGCATATCGACACGTTCGGTCATGCCGCGCACATTGCCGTCGTTAGGGTTAATGGCGCGCACGATTTCGTGCGGCCCGTCGGTCAGCACGTCATACACCAAAACCTGATATGTCGCCCAGTTACTCGTCAGCGCAAGCACGGCACCGATCATGATCATGCGCGGCATCATCTCGCCAACGCTGAGTGACGACCGTCCAAATATCAGTCGGTAGCCGATGATCGCGACGTAAATCGTCAGCGCAATTGTTAAGGCAACACTAAACACGCTGCCTTCGCCAAGCAAATTGGCATAGCCCGCCTGCACGGTCGACTGGACGTAACAATCGACGGCGTTCACCATCGTTTCCGCCGAACCGGCCGCAGGGCTAAGGGGAACGCAATTTGCCATCAGCTTTGCGTGCCCGTCCTGCTTGCGGCTGGCCACGGGGTCAACGCCCCTTCTTGCGCTGCTTGCAATAACATCGGCAACCATTCGGACGGTGCATCACCATGAACGCCGCGAAGCTCGTCCAGTTTGCGCACGCTGGCTTCACGGCCGGACAACACCGTGATCGCATCGGGCATATTGCCCATATCCAGACGCGCAACGACACTGTTCCCGCCTTGCTTAATCAAAACGCAGCGTAAATGTTCGGGCAAGGAGCGCACGAGATCAAGCTCATGCGCGGTCAACCCAAAGCCACCGCAATAATCGGATGCTTGCGCCTTGGGATTGCTCATAAACAATTGCGTGGCGGATTGTTCAATGATGGTCGCGGCAATTTTGCTTTCAATCGCGTCGCTTGCGCTTTGTGTGGCAAAACCAACGACACCATTGCGTTTGCGGATGGTCTTCATCCAATCCTTCAGCCGGTGCACAAAGATGTCATCATCCAGCGCCTTCCACCCTTCGTCGATGACAATCATCGAAGGGCTGCCGTCCAAACGTTCATCGACGCGGTGGAACAAATACATCATCGCGGGCGTGCGCAACGCTGGGTTATCGAGCAACGCGGTCATGTCAAAGCCAGCGGTTCTTGTATCCAGGTTCAACTGATCCGTCGGGTTATCGAACAACCATGCATGCTCGCCTGCGCCATACCAAGGGGCAAGGCGCGATGCGAGGTCGCCACGGATGGGGCGTGCGCCGCCAGCCAATAGCTCCACCAAATAGCGCAATTGGCGGTATTTGGCCGGTTGGCCGAAATTGGCATCAACCGCGCTTGAGATGATGGCGTTTTCATCGGCAGTAAGCTGCCCGCCGGCTGGCGTTAAAATCTGCGAGAGCCATTGCCGCAAAAATGCCTGATTTGTTGCATTTTCGGGCAGTTGAAGCGGGTTGAATCCGGTTGGCGTGCCGGGCCGCAAGACATCATAATGCCCGCCAATGGCGCGAATGAAAATCTCGGCCCCGCGATCTTTGTCAAAGAAAAACGTGCGGGGGTAAAATTTCTGCGCCTGGGCAATCAGGAAATTGAGCACCACCGTTTTACCGGAACCCGACGGCCCAATAAGCGTGAAATTGCCCAAATCACCGCTGTGCAAATTAAAGAAATAGGGCGTGCTTGATGTGGTTTCGAGGACGGTGATGGGTTCACCCCATGGGCCGCCAGCAGGCACGCCGATCGGAAAGCCATGGAGCGAAATGAGGCCGGACAAATTGGCCGTCGACACCAAAGCCTTGCGCGCAATAAAATCTGCGTTGCCCGGAAATTGACCCCAAAAGGCACTTTCCAAATTGAGATCCTCACGCACGGCAACCGCGCCAATATCGGCAAGCGATGCTTGCACATCGGCAACGGCAGCATCCAGCGCGGCCAATGTCATCGCGCGGACATGCACCGTCAGATGGTGCTCACCATAAGCTGCAGCGCCGCCGGTGAGGTCATCCTTTGCACCCAAAAGGCCTTGGCGCAGGGTGGTGGTTTCGTCCGACGCCGCGCGCAACCGGCGCAGTGCAAGGCCGATGCGTTCATCCGCAATCTGTCGGTCGATAAAAGCAAAGCTTTCCGTCATCGTCAGCTCATGCGGCAGACGCAGAAGGTTATCGAGCATACCCGGCGCAGTATAGGCAGGATAATCCTTGATGGAAACGATAGCGCCAAAACGCGAACTGTTGGCGCTCGCGCCTTTCAATTCGAGGGCATCAAGGCCAAAGCTGATCCGCTTATAGGGCAGATATTGACCAGCGTCGCCGGTGGGTTCAAGCACGGGCTGCATTTCGCCATTATACAGCGCTGACAATATCTCCAGCGGTTCAGAACAAATGCCATTTGCGTCGTGATAGCGGCCGAGCAGGCGCGGGCCATAGCGGCTGAGGGCAGAGAGCAGATTGGTGCGCGCCGCATCCAATTCGCGCAGTTCCCGCGTTTGGTCAGCCAGCCGTTCTGCGCTGTTGCGTGTTCCATTGCCCCATTTGGTCAGGCGGTCAAAAAAACCAATCTTTCCCTGCGCCGGCCGACGAACCAGCATCAACACCATGTCATTGATATAGAGCTTTTTGCCGCGCAGTTGCTGCTGCCACGCATCGTCAAGGTCGCGGACAAAGCCGTCGGGTTGCGCGCCCGATAATTCGGCGGTCACCTGACGACGAATGACGTGGCAGTATAACATCAGGTTGGAGTTCGCGATCCCGCGCATCACAACATCACGCACCGCCGCCATATGGTTCAGCGTTTCGCTATCGGCAGTTTCAAAGGCAATGCCATCGACCTGAATCATCTGGATCAGGTCGCCGCCGCGGGTCATAACCGTATGGTCATCCAAATGCCCGGCATAAGGCAGACGGTCCCCTGCGCATGGGTCCAAAGCTGCTGCTTTTTGGGCGGCCGTTTTCATGGATTAAGGCCGGTAACTGTTGCAGCGCCAAAGATCATGCGTGCGCGTGCGGCCGCAACGGCTTATTTTCGTAATCCAGAGATCGAAAATCCGGGGCTCCCGCAAACAGGCCATATAGCCAATCGCATGAATGACGCCGGCTGCCGGAATTGCCCAGAATGAACGCGTGATCAGGAAAATCTCGGTCGTGACGACAAGATTTATGACAAAATAGCTATAGGTGACGCCAGCAAACATCTGCGGCTGTGTTAATGCCCGGAATATCGGCGTGCGGTTCAGTGGGGTCATGCCTTAACCGCCAACTGCAGCGACACGAATACCCGAGACAATCGCTGTGGCACCAAAGAGAATGAAGCAGCCGATAATGACGGTCGCACCAAAGCGCCAGTTCATGCGTCCGGTCAGCATCATCAGCCCCACAACAGCAACGGCGATCACGGCTGCTGTCGTCGCGACATTGCCAAGCAGCGTACCCTGTATCCAGCTAAGCGCGTTGACGATTGGCCCCGAACCCTGCGGATCGACATTCGTCACCTGCGCCATCGCATTTTTTGGAATAGCCAAAGCGAGCGCAGCACATGCAAAAAAGCGTTTGAATTTATATGTCATCATGAACCTCAATATCCTGCGCTATACGCCGATGTTGCCGACAGGCGTTGCATTATTTGGCGGACGTAATCTTGGGTTTCGCGGTATGGCGGGATGCCACCATATTTTATCACGGCTCCTGGTCCAGCATTATATGCCGCCAAAGCCAGCGGCACGTTATTGCCAAAGCGTTCAAGCTGCTGGCGCAGATAAGCGGTGCCACCAACCACATTCTGTTCCACATCCTGCGGGTTGCGCACACCCAATTGCCGCGCAGTCCCAGGCATGAGTTGCATCACGCCCATCGCCCCCGCTGTGGAAAGGGCGCGGGGATTATATCGTGACTCTTGCCAAGCAACGGCGTCGACCAGATTGCGGTCAACGCCGAAGCGTGTTGCCGCAAGCTGAATATGCTGCCGCACGGCATTTTGTGATTGCGAAGAATTGGATGCGGAATTTGCTGTGGGACCATTTCGACGTTCAACAGCCGGCGACGCGTCCGCTCGCCATGCCGGCTGGGATATTTCGACGAGATTGCCATTTTGTTTGCGTTCAAAAACATTTGCGTGCGCCCCCGAACAAAGTCCGGCGAGAGGAAGAACTGCAAAAATAGGGAGAGCGAAGCGTCTGATGACCATATACCGAGCCTAAATCACGCTTGTTACCATGCCGCTGACTAATCTCCTACCCCACCCATCGCAACAAAAAAATTCATTGTTGGGGCTGGGAAAAAGTATAAGATAGTCGGACTATTTGTTTGCGTAACATCATTACACATGTGCGGCAACGATGGTGGAAACCATGGCCTGGCCACAAGTTGGAATTGGCCATATGGTTGGGGGGATAGTGTGATGACGCAAGCTGAATGCGCGGCTCTGGACGGGGCAACACAAGCGGATAGCTACCCAGATGCATTCGCTGCGCCACAGGTAATGGCCGAAGAAAAATCGTCCGCTGTTTTTGCAATTCCCGCCGCCTCATTGGCGCTGGCCGCATGTGGCGGTGAAGGAACGGACGGCAATCCAATAAGCTCTGTTTTGGCACCAGCAGTGCAAGTCGCGAAGCCTGCGACAGATGGCGAAGCAGCCCGTTTCATTTTGAAGGCCAGTCTTGCGGCGACGGAACCCGAAATCGCGGATATCCGCTCTGTGGGCTATGTGGCCTGGCTCGACAAACAGATGGACATTCCGATTAGCCAGACAGGTGTCGCCTGGCTGGCATCGCGCGGTTACGACCAAGTAACCGTCGACGAATTTTATTTCCGAGACACTTTAGCGGACAACATGGTTTGGAACCAGTTGATCACCAGCCCCGACCCCGTTCGTAAAAGATTTGCCTACGCGCTTTCCCAATTTTTTATCGTTTCGACCAACGGTATCGAAATCGACTGGCGGTCCAATGCAATGGCCGCTTATTGGGGTATTCTTAATCGCAACGCTTTCGGAAATTTTCGTCAGTTACTCGAAGATGTGACCCTCAACCCCGCAATGGGTGTTTACCTGAGCACGCTGGACAATAGGAAAGAAGATACCCGAACCGGCCGCGTGCCTGACGAAAATTATGCGCGTGAAGTTATGCAGCTTTTCACCATTGGTTTGAATGAGCTGAATAATGACGGCACCAAAAAAACTGGAAGCACTGGCCAGCCCATCGAAACATATACCAATGCCGATGTATCCAACCTCGCCCGTGTGT